>ERZ791802.1058-NODE-1058-length-23362-cov-50.603295_pt1 | contig 23362 bp, 18 predicted proteins | sample MGYA00510308_ERZ791802 | MGnify/ENA primary metagenome ERZ791802 (study PRJEB30046, sample SAMN00792028) | human gut metagenome | study: EMG produced TPA metagenomics assembly of the A metagenome-wide association study of gut microbiota in type 2...
ATTATGCCCTTGAAGGGCAAGTGCATACCACGCGTTCAACGCGTGGTTTTGATTTTTATCAATATCACGCTGTCAAACCGCATTGTAAAGCCAAATAATCGCTATACACGGCAACCCGTTTCACACGATTTTCTGTTTTATTCTGCACCTGACAAAGTATATGTCTTAACCGCCACAAACCGCATTGCTATGCGATTTGCAGTGCGTTCAGCCCCGCCGTTTCGCTATCACACGAAACGCACCGGCTATTACAAAGGCGGAATTTGGAGCGGCTCACAGCCGCAAAAACGGCAGACACATTTTATCCGTGCCTGCCGTCTTATTTTTATCAATATCACGCTGTCAAATCGCATTGTAAAGCCAAATAATCGCTATACACGGCAACCCGCTTCACACGATTTTCTGTTTTATTCTGCACCTGACAAAGTATATGTCTTAACCGCCACAAACCGCATTGCTATGCGATTTGCAGTGCGTTTAGTTCCGCCGTTTCGCTATCCTGCGGATAACCCCGACTATTCCAAAGGCGGAATTGTCAGCGGCACTGCCGCCCGCCGTTTCGCTATCCTGCGGATAGCTCAAACAGTTCCAAAGGCGGAACAGTCAGCGGCGACTCGCCGCCGCTTAGATCATGCTTTCCTGCCAGCAGTCAGGCGCTGTAAGACCGAGCATCTTAACGATGGTGGGAGCAACGTTTGCCAGACCGTACTTGGTGGGAACGCCGGGAGCGTACTTTGTATCGTCCTTGATAGTGTACTTGACTTCCTTATCATAGATGATGAAAGGAACGGGGTTGAGCGAGTGGGCTGTTCTTACCTGAATCTCACCCTTCTTGTTCTTTTCGAGCATCTCGTCTGCGTTGCCGTGATCGGCAGTTACAACGAGCGTAACACCGTACTCATCGCAAACCTTGATAAGTCTTGAAAGGCCGAGGTCAACCGCTTCAACACCGATTATTGTTGAGTCGAGGCTGCCTGTGTGTCCGACCATATCGCCGTTGGGGTAGTTGCAACGGATAAAGCCATACTTCTTGCTCTTTATTACTTCGATAAGATCGTCTGTTATCTCAGCAGACTTCATCCACGGACGCTGATCGAACGAAACATTGTCGGAGGGTATCTCCTTGTATGTTTCAAGTTCTTCGCTGAACTTATCGCTCTTATTGCCGTTCCAGAAGTAAGTTACATGGCCGTACTTCTGTGTTTCGGATACGGCATATTCGTTAAGACCTGCGGCAACGAGTACCTCTGTGAGAGTGTTTGTAATCTCGGGAGGATTTACAAGGAAGCGTGCAGGAAGCTTTAAGTCGCCGTCGTACTGCAGCATACCTGCGAAGCATACGTCGGGCTTTGCGCCTCTGTCAAATGCAGTGAAGTCGTCATCGTCAAATGCCATTGAAAGTTCGATAGCACGGTCGCCTCTGAAGTTGAAGAGGATAACGCTGTCCTTGTCAACTATCTTACCTACAGGCTCGCCGTTCTCAGCGATTACGAATGCAGGGAGATCCTGGTCGATGATGCCGTCGTTTTCCTTACGGTAGGTTTCAACAGCTTCCATAGCTGATGCAAACTGTCTGCCCTCGCCCTTGACGTGAGTCTTCCAGCCAAGTTCAACCATAGGCCAGTCAGCCTGATAACGATCCATAGTAACCTTCATACGTCCGCCGCCGCTTGCTATCTTACCGTCAAAAGCGCCATCCGCATTAAGTTCCTTGAGGAAGCTCTCAAGCTGTTCAATATATATTGGAGCAGAAGTAGCTGGTACATCTCTGCCGTCGAGCAGAATGTGTACTCTTGCCTTCTTGATGCCCTCGTTCTTGGCTTCTGTCAGCATCTTGAACAGGTGCTTGATATTTGAGTGAACGTTACCGTCTGATAAAAGACCGATGAAGTGCAGGGTGCTGTTGTTAGCCTTGCAGTTGTCAACGAGTTCCTTCCAAGCCTCAGACTTATACATCTTTCCGCTTTCGATAGATTCGTTAACAAGCTTTGCGCCCTGTGAGTAGATCTGACCGCAGCCGAGTGCGTTGTGACCTACCTCTGAGTTGCCCATATCATCATCTGTAGGCAGACCTACAGCGTCACCGTGAGCCTTTAAACGAGTGTTGGGGCATTCTCTTAAAAGTCTGTCAAGTGTAGGAGTGTTGGCGAGTGTAACTGCATCGCCAAGACCTGTCTTTGAAAAGCCTACGCCGTCCATAACAACGAGTAAAACGGGTTTTGCCATTTGTTTAGTCGTCCTTTCGTAAATATCCGATTTTTTGCTTAGCCGTTTACGGCAGCCTTGATGATAGTTGTGAAATCAGCAGCCTTGAGTGAAGCACCGCCGATAAGACCGCCGTCAACGTTTGTCTTTGAGAGCAGTTCTTCAGCGTTCTTTGCGTTCATAGAGCCACCGTACTGGATTGTAATTGTTTCTGCGACATCTGCACCGTAGAGCTTAGCGAGTGTAGCACGGATGAAAGCGCAAACCTCTTCAGCCTGATCTGCTGTAGCTGTCTTGCCTGTTCCGATAGCCCATACGGGTTCGTAAGCGATTATGCACTTCTTGAGGTCGTCTGCGGAGATGCCGAAGAAATCGAGCTTAATCTGACGTGCGATAACTTCTTCCGTAATGTTGCATTCACGCTCCCAGAGAAGTTCGCCTACGCATACGATGGGCTTTAAGCCTGCTTCAAGAGCAGCCTTTGTTCTCTTGTTTACTGTTTCGTCTGTTTCAGCAAAGTACTGACGGCGCTCGGAGTGACCGAGTACAACATATTCAACACCCATTTCAGCGAGCATATCAGCTGAAATTTCGCCTGTGAAAGCGCCGCTCTTTTCAAAGTGGCAGTTCTCAGCGCCTATCTTTATGTTTGTGCCTGCTGTTGCAGCGAGAGCTGTTTCAAGGTTTGTAAAGGGAACGCAGGCTACGACCTCAACGTCCTTTACATCAGCAACCATAGGCTTTAATTCTTCTAAAAGAGCCTTAGCCTCGGGTCTTGTCTTATTCATCTTCCAGTTACCTGCGATAACTGCTTTTCTTACTGTCTTTTTCATGATACAGTGTTCCTTTCGTTTTTTATTATAAATTGCTTATTACACAACAATAAGGGCGGAGAATATCCGCCCTCGTTATTTTTACTTGTCCTGAATGCAAGCGATACCGGGAAGTACCTTACCTTCGAGGTATTCAAGAGAAGCACCGCCGCCTGTTGAGATGTGGCTCATCTTGTCTGCATAACCGAGGTTGATAGCAGCTGTAGCCGAGTCGCCGCCGCCGATGATTGTTGTAGCGTCTGCCTCTGCAAGAGCTTCGCAAACAGCAACTGTACCCTTCTTTAATACGGGGTTCTCAAATACGCCCATAGGACCGTTCCATACAACTGTCTTAGCTGACTTAGCTGCATCAGCGAACAGAGCCATTGTCTTAGGTCCGATGTCAAGACCCATCATATCAGCAGGAATCTTGTCAGCGTCAACAACGCTTACTTCGATCTCAGCGTCGATAGGATCGGGGAATTCCTTTGCTATTGTTGTATCAATGGGGAGAAGGAGCTTCTTGCCGAGCTTTTCAGCCTTTTCGATCATTTCCTTGCAGTAGTCGATCTTCTCGTTGTCAACGAGTGATGTACCTACTTCATAGCCCTTAGCCTTTAAGAATGTGTAAGCCATACCGCCGCCGATGATAAGTGTGTCGCACTTTTCGAGGAGGTTTGATATAACGTTCAGCTTGTCTGCAACCTTAGCACCGCCGAGGATAGCAACGAAAGGTCTTACGGGGTTTTCAACAGCGTTGCCTAAGAACTCGATCTCCTTGTTCATAAGGTAGCCTACTGCTGTTTCCTTAACAAACTTTGTAACGCCTGCTGTAGAAGCGTGTGCTCTGTGTGCAGAACCGAAAGCGTCCATTACGAATACATCGTCGTCAACGAGATCTGCAAGCTCCTTAGCGAATGCTTCACCGTTCTTTGTTTCTTCAGCGCCGCGGAAACGTGTGTTTTCAAGAACAACAATCTCGCCGTCCTTCATTTCTGCAACTGCCTTCTTTGCGTTCTCGCCTACTACTGTATCGTCCTTAGCGAAAACTACCTTTGTATTAACAAGCTCTGCAAGTCTTTCAGCAGCAGCCTTAAGAGAGAACTTGTCCTCGGGACCGTTCTTCGGCTTGCCGAGATGTGAACAAAGAACTATCTTTGCACCGTTCTCAACTAACTTATTGATCGTAGGAAGTGCGGCCTGGATTCTGTTGTCGTTTGTGATCTTGCCGTCCTTCATAGGTACGTTGAAGTCTACACGAACAAGGACTTTTCTGCCCTTTACCTGTAAATCTTCTACATTCTTCTTGTTTAATTTGCTCATGGTAATGATCCTTTCGCTTTTACTTTATTTGTATGAGGCTGTCCTCAAGAAATACAAATTTCACGCATATTTTTATACTTCTGCGCTCATATTTTATTTTACCAAAAAAGCGGATAAAATGCAAGTACTTTTTATAAAGAAATCGAATAAAACAGCACGGCATAAATCCGCAATTTTTTCAGTCTGTCAGCACATTTGAATATATAACTCTTTTTCGGGGCGTTACATTGCACTTTGCGAAAAGATCGCTTACCGTCACAAACGTGTATCCCTGCCTTTTAAGCTCCGGGATTATCGTATCGAGCGCCTGTACCGTGCGGAAATTGCCCTCCATATCGTGCAGAAGTATTATCATACCGTTTTGCGCCTGAGCGATTATACGCTTACTGCGTTCTTCTGCGGATATTTCGTCAAGCCAGTCCTCCGCACCGTTTCCGCAGATAAATGTCAGCGGTATATCGTCATACATACTGTCGCAAAGCGCAATATACGGCGGACGGAAAAATTTCGGGGCGATACCGCCTGTTATCTGCTTTATTTTGTCGTTCGTGTATTCAATTTCTGCCTTTATTTCTTCGCTTGTCTGCTGAGGCATCGCACTGTGCGTCCTGCTGTGGTTGCATATCTCACAGCCGTACTCAAAGCATTCACGGGCTATCCTTGCGCTTTCCTCGTTTATGTTATCGCCTACAAGGAAAAAGCTGCCCGTAACGTTATGCTTTTTCAGCATTTCAAGCACCTGCGGGGTTGTGACCGTGTTCGGTCCGTCGTCAAATGTAAGCGCTATGTACTTATTCTCCATCTTCTGCTCCTTTTTTTCTTGCAGGATACAACACATCTACAAAGCGAAACAGCGACAGCGAAAATACGATATTTGTCACGCTGTTGCAGAAATAATATCCCATGAAATTAGTACCCTCGACCGAGCCGTAAAAAACGAAAACGCTCGAAAAGTATATAAGCCCCGTAATAAGATATATCGCAGGACATATCATAGCGGCTTTTCTGCTCATTGTACCTCGCACAAGCTGTATCATAACTATCGAGTCCAGAAGAAGAAATATATCCATAACAAGATACAGCATTACATTATATTCTCCGCCGGAAACAAAGCCGTTTTCCGATATGAACGACAAGTCATACACAAGGCTCGGCGCTATGCCTATAATGCACATATAGGGGATAAGGGTGAACATTTTTCTGCTTTCCCTGTAATAAAAGACCGCTACAGAAACAGAAAACCACAGATACATTATAAGAGTAGACGGTATAGATGCCGCATACGCTCCGCAGTTTATACAGCCTGCCGATGTAATGTGCGGCATATAGTCGATTATCTCAAATACGCCCTGCACCCCGACAAGCAGTGACAGCACAAACAATAACAATGCGTGCGCCAGCAGAAACGTTTCGCTTTTTTCGGTTTGCGTTTTATTGCTCAGCATGAATTACCTCCGTTTCTGCGGACTCAATATCAACAAGACATTTTTTCCGCCATTTGCCGCCCTTATATCTGATAAGACACATTACAGCTGTCAGCACCCAGGTAAGACAGGTCGTTGTCCATACCGCCCACATTCCCACTCCGGGTATATTAACAAGTAATGCCGCAAAGCCTATTCTGCCTACTACCTCGGCAAGTCCGTTCAGAAATGCAAATCCTACATCGCCCGCACCGTTTAAAAGTCCTCTTGTCGTGTGGATGAAGCCCAGCGGAACATAGAAGCAGGCAGACAGCAAAAGCGCCTTTGCGCCTATATCTATAACCTGTTCTTCGGCAACGAAGAAGCCGACTATGTATCTGCTTGTAAAAGCAAACACACCGAGCATCAGCAAGCCGAAAGAGGTCGATATAAGCATTGAACGGTGATAGCCTTTCACCACCCTGTCCGGCTTTGCCGCTCCGACATTCTGACCTGCAAAGGTCGAAAGTGCCGTGCCGAGCGAATTGAAGGGCTGTTGTATAAGCTGTTCGACACGCATTGTCGCAGTGTATGCGGCAACCACTATATCTCCGAATGAGTTTGCGGTCTTCTGAAGTGAAATCATCGACACGGAAACAAGCGCATTCTGCAAAGCTATGGGAGTACCCGTTTTCATACAACGTACAAACTGCTCCCTGCGAAGCCTTAGATGCTCTCTTTTCAGCCTGAAATATTCGTTTTTCTTTACCGCAAACAAAATACTTCCGACAGCGGAAACTCCCTGTGCGATAACTGTAGCGAGCGCCGCACCGACTACCCCCATACCGAATACCATTACAAAAAGCAGGTCAAGTCCTACATTCAGTATACTTGCGACAATAAGAAAATACAGCGGAGTTTTCGAATCCCCGAGCGCACGAAGCACCGAATTTATCCAGTTGTAGCCTGCTACCGCAATCGTTCCTGCACAGGCAGTACGCATATAGTCCGCAGCGTTTGTGAGTATGTTCTGCGGAGTGTCGAGCATCTGCAAAAGAAGATGCGCAAAGACTACCGAAATAATCGTCAGCCCCAGCCCTACAAAGCCGAGCGCATAAGCCGAGTTTGCGATAAAACGCTTTACATCGTCGTGCCGCCCCGCTCCGAAGCTCTGCGCTATCAGTATTCCCGCACCTGCCGAAAGGCCGTTACACAGCGTGTAAAACAGGAACGTTATCGAGCCTGTCGCACCGACCGCCGCCAGTGCCTCGTGACCGAGATAACGTCCGACTATTACCGAATCGACTATATTATAAAACTGCTGGAACAGATTTCCCGCAAGCAAGGGCAGAGTGAACATAAGTATGTGCTTAAGCTCACTTCCCTGCGTCATATTTCTTACATATTTGTTCATATATTCTACCGTAAATATTGTTTCGTTTTGTTCGGGCAAAGCCCATAGATATAGAGATTATAACCCTTTTTTACGGCACTGTCAATAATGCATCGTGCTTAATATATTGTAACTGTGTACAAATAAGGACGGGGAATTCTGTCGGAATGACGAAAAATGTAACGTCGGGAATTGTCGCACTGCCGTGAATATTGACAAACGGTGCGGAATATGACATAATTATCTTGGATAAGTATCCGGTAAACAAAATAGCTGAGATAATCCGAAAGGAAAAGCAAATGAAATTAAGAAAACGGATAATCGCCGGTTTTCTGTCGGCACTGTTCATATTATGTTCCGTGTCGCTTCCGGTTGCGGCGGCGGCTGACCCTTACACCTGGGACGGCACCTCCGTGCTTGCGGCGGACAGAACCTATTACATAAAAAGCAATATAACACTCGGCAAAAGCCTTACTGTACCGGCAGGTACTGTGATGGTGCTGCTCAGAGGAACATCCGTTACCGTGCCATACGGTATTACCCTTGATATAAAGGGCAGACTTGTTGCGGATAACGGCGCATCGCTTATAATAAACGGCACGCTCAATACCTACGGCGGTTCTGCTCTGGATATTGACGGTACGATGTCTGCGAGCGGAAGATCTGCGGTTTCGCTGTCGGGCGTTACACTGCTTTCCGATACGGCACAGACGGCATTCGCAGGCACTCTTGATGTGAATTCGGACTTTACCTCTTACGGCGAGATAGGTGTGACAGGCACTGCACGCTTCAATGCAAAAAGCTATATCGGCGGAAAGCTGGAGATAAGAAACAATGCGCAGGTCATAAACACAGGCACTATGACGCTCGGAAACGATTGTTCATATACGCTGAAGGGTATGTTCACAAACAGCAAAAACGGCAGTGTCACCGACAACCGCAGAGCCTATGACAACTCGGCAATGTCTGTCGAAACTATATCGCTGTATACAACAGACGCACTGACGGGAATTGACGTTTCGTGGGCGCAGGGCGACACGATAGACTGGGCAAAGGTTAAAAGTTCGGGCATCGACTTTGCTATGATACGTTCAAGCCGTGGCAGGATAAGCGACGATTACCCTATGACAAGCGATACATATTTCCACGAAAACATGAAAGGCGCTATGCAAAACGGCATTCCTGCCGGAGTGTATCACTACTGCTATGCCGAAACGGTAGAAGAAGCGAGAGATGAGGCTAAATTTGTACTCAGCCTTATTTCCGGCTATGAGATAAGCTACCCCGTAGTATTTGATATAGAGGATCAGTGGTATGTAAAGAACGGCTATTCAAAGCAGACCCTCACCGCAATGACGGAAGCGTTCTGCGAGGAGATAGCAAACGCAGGCTATCTGCCTGTCGTATATTCCTACGCTTCGTTTTTCAACAGCTACCTTGATATGACGGCGCTTTCAAAGTATCCCGTGTGGGTGGCTCACGTTGACACCGACAAGCCTGCATACAGCGGAACATATTTTATGTGGCAGTATTCGTGGGAGGGCAGTATCAGCGGAATCGACGGCGATGTTGATATGGATCACTGCTATGTTGACTTCGATGCGTATACAAGGAAGTTCGGGCTGAATGGGAGGAAGTAAGTTCGGATAACAGATATAAAAGTATCGGCGGCTCGGTAACATTACCGAGCCGCCGCTCTATATTGCTTTATATAACCGCTTAATCTGCGTTTTTGTTTGTCATTGCCGATTCAGGTTCAACCGGCAAAGCAACATTCTTCTGCCAGTATCCGTACTTTTTCCTCTTTACGATAAGGAACATCAGCGACAGCAGGAAAGCAAAAAATTCCGCTACGACATTCGCCATCCATATACCGTCAACATCGAAAATAAGGGGCAGTATAAGGATGCTTGAAACCTGGAATATAAGTGTTCTCATAAACGACACAGCCGCAGAGATAGCGCCGTTTCCGAGTGCGGTGAAGAACGATGAGGTGAATATATTGAAGCCTGCAAGTAAAAAGCACAGCGAGAATATCCTGAAAGCGTGACGTGTCTGCTCGTAAAGCTCTGCGTCATAGCCGACAAATATCTTTGCAAGAGGGCTTGCAAGCACCGCCGACAATGCGACAAGGGTAACTCCCGCTATCGCCGCAAAGCAAAGGCTCTTTTTGAGCATATTGTTCAGCTCATAACGGTTCTGCGCTCCGTAGTTGAAGCCTATCACGGGTGCGCATCCGATAGAATAGCCGACAAATATCGCTATGAAAATGAACTGCACATACATCATTACGCCAAAGGTCGAAACGCCGTTTTCACCTATATATTTCATCAGCTGGAAGTTGTAGATTATACTTACGACCGATGAGGAAATGCTCGACATAAGCTCCGATGAACCGTTCGCACAGGCACGAAGAAGCGGTCTTATCTCAAGTCTTGTCTTAGTAAGACGCAGTATGCTTGAGTTCGGACGGAGGAAGTAGATAAGAGGGAATATTCCGCCGACACATTCGCTGATGCCCGTAGCAAATGCCGCACCTGCAACGCCAAAGCCCATAAGACCTACAAATACAGCGTCAAGTATGATATTCGTACAGCCTGCCATAATAGTTGAAATAAGTCCGAGCTTAGGCTTTTCGGCGGCGATGAAAAAGCTCTGGAATACGTTCTGGAGCATAAAAGCCGTTGTAAAGGAAATTACTATTCTGCCGTAAAGCACACAGTCGCCCAGCATTTCGGAAGTTGCGCCGAAGAACACCGCAACGTTTTCGGTAAAGATAAGACCGAATGTTGTGAGTACCGCACCGAGTATCACCGTCAGCATTATCATCATTGTGAAATAGCGTTTTGCCGTCTTTTCGTCACCCTCGCCGAGCTTCTGAGAAACAAGCGCCGTTCCGCCCGTGCCGACCATAAAACCCACACCGCCGAGTATCATTACAAACGGCATTATAAGATTGATAGATGCGAAAGAGGTCTTGCCGGCAAAATTAGATACGAAAAAGCCGTCAACCACGCCATATATGGATATAAACACCATCATAGCCACCGACGGCAGTACAAACCTGAAAAGCCGTCCTGCTGTAAAGTGATCCGAAAGTTTTATCTTGCTCATTTCCCCTTTGTTCTCCTTTTGTATCTTTATATTTTTGCCGTCTGACTTTTAAGAAGTATGCTGTACAGCTTCATAAGCGCAGTCATATTCTCACTTTCTTCATCTGTCATATTGCCGAGTGCGGCGCATTCCGCCTCTATCACCTTATCTACCGTCTGTTCGCACAGCTTTGTTCCGCTTTTTGTAAGGCTGATATTCTTTGTGTGCGCACCTGCCGGAGTAAGCGTTATATACCCCTCGCTTTCGAGCTTTTTCAGTGCGGAGTTTACCGTCTGCTTGGGCTGATACAGCACGGTGCAGACATCGCTCTGCGTTATGTTGCCCGGCTCCATACGCAGTGTGTACAGCGTCCAGAAAGCCGCTTCCGAAAACCCGTAGCGCTTTGCTATATTTCTGTAGCAATCATCTATTGATTTCAGTACATTATTATATTCAGACAGTTTTTTTCTGTTGTTTTTGTTATCCAAGCTGATTCTCCTTGTCGGCAAATGGTTAAGTCTGAAATCGGACTGAGAGATATTATAATCCGATTTCGGACTATTGTCAAGAGTTTTTCTGCAAAAAATAAAAACTGTGCCTGAAACAGACACAGTTTAGCTGTCAAATTTTATTATCGCCTTACACCCTTGTAAACAACCCGTAATAACCGTTTATACGGGATGCAAACTGAATTTTTTCACCGTTTTCGATAAAGCCGATCCTGCCGCCCATATCATTTTCAGGGTCACGCTCAATGCCTTTATCTTTCAGATAATCTGCCAGCTTTTCAACAGAATCCGCAGGCGGACACATTATAATTTTTCCGCCGTCTATCTCTGTCACATTCTCCGAGCCGCTTATAATTCCGAAAAATGCAGGGAACGAAGAAAAACAGTTGAAGGTGTTGAATTTTGCCGCAGAAAAAACAGATGATAACAGCAAAACGGCTGCTACTGCCACAGGTATTGCGATGATAATGATACGTTTTCCGATCTTGGTCATAAAGTGTACTCCTTTCAATTTGCAGGCATTGCTGAAGCATTGCATTTGCTATTACCTTTATAATAGCATATTATGTTTTTTTGTCAAGCCCATCTTGTATTATTTTACTGTATTGTGCTAAATTAGCTGTAAATTGTACTACATTCTTCGCTTTACCGAAAGCGATACAAAAATTATTCACAAAAGTTCATTTTTGTGTCGGTTTGATATTGACTTTAGGCTCGAATTGTGTCAAAATAATTATATTAATGTAAATTCGGCGTTTTTCTGCAAAGGAGCGGTAAAACGCCTTATTGTTGCAAAGCGGAAAGGCGAGAAAAGTAATTGAAATACGATGTAGTAATTGTAGGAGCGGGACCTGCGGGCATCTTTACCGCAATTGAAATGGTCAGAAACGGCTCAGACAAAAAAATACTGATAATCGAAAAGGGCGCTTCGGTAGAGAAAAGGAGCTGTCCTAAGGCAAAAACAAAGCACTGCATGAACTGTAAGCCCTACTGCCATATCACAACGGGCTTTTCGGGTGCAGGCGCATTCTCGGACGGCAAGCTGTCGCTATCGTGCGAGGTCGGCGGAACGCTCCCCGAACTTATCGGCGAGGAGCTTGCACAGGAAACCATCGACTACACAGACAAGATATATCTTGAATTCGGTGCGGATAAGCACGTTGAGGGCGTAAGCGACCCCGATAAGATAAGAGATATAAGAAAGAAAGCCATAAACGCAAACCTGAAGCTGGTTGACTGTCCTATCCGCCACTTAGGAACGGAAATGGCGCACGAACTTTATTTCAAGATAGAAAAATATCTTATCGAAAGCGGAGTTGAGGTGCTGTTCGGCAAGAACTGCGAGGATATTATAATAGAAGACGGCGTATGTAAGGGTGTTATCATTTCAAATGCCCGTGACGGCGGCGAACAGGAAACCATATACGGCGACGAGATAGTAGTCGCAACAGGCCGTAAGGGTGCAGACTGGCTCGAAAAGACCTGCGAGGCGCATAATGTTGAGCATACACCGGGTACTGTTGACATCGGTGTAAGAGTGGAAGTCAGAAACGAGGTCATGGAGGAGATAAACGCCGTCCTTTACGAGTCAAAACTCATCGGCTATCCTCTGCCGTTTAAGAACAAGGTGCGTACATTCTGCCAGAACCCCGGCGGATTTGTAAGCCAGGAGAACTACGACAACGATTTAGCCGTTGTAAACGGTCACTCATATAAAGAGCTTAAGAGCAACAACACAAACCTTGCTATACTTTGCTCACACAATTTCAGCGTACCGTTCAACCAGCCTATCGAATATGCGAAGAAGGTCGGCGAGCTTACCAATATGCTCGGTAACGGTCACATTCTTGTACAGCGTTACGGCGATATTCTTGACGGAAAGCGTACATGGCCCAAGGAGCTTAATTTCTCCAACGTAAGACCCACCCTGCCCGATGCGGTTGCAGGCGACATCACGGCGGCTATGCCTTACCGTACAATGACGAACATTATCAATTTCATAAAGGCTGTGGATATGGTCGTTCCCGGTTTTGCAAGCCGTGAAACGCTCTTATATTCACCCGAGCTTAAATTCTACAGCAACCGTATAAAGATGGACGAGCATTTCAACACGAACGTAAAGGGACTGCATTGCTTAGGCGACTCAAGCGGCTGGACAAGAGGACTTATGATGGCGTCTGTAATGGGCGTGCTTATGGGACGTGAATTACTGAAATAAACGGAGGAAATGTAAAATGCAGTTACTGGAAGAGCGCATAAACAAGGACGGTATAGTAAAAGAGGGAAACGTACTCAAGGTCGACAGCTTTCTCAATCATCAGATGGATATTGAGCTTTACAACGAAATCGGCAAGGAGTTCCGCAGACTGTTCCCCGACAAGAGCATAAACAAGATACTGACTATAGAAGCGTCGGGCATCGGCATTGCGTGCGTTACGGCGCAGTATTTCGGATGTCCTGTCGTGTTTGCAAAGAAGGCGCAGAGCGTAAACATAGACGGCGAGGTATATTCGACCTCTATCGAGAGCTTTACGCACAAGCGTACATATAACGTAATAGTCAGCAAGAAGTTTCTGTCGCCCGATGACAACGTGCTTATAATCGACGACTTCCTTGCAAACGGCTGTGCTTTACTCGGCCTTATCGACATAGTAAAAGGTGCAGGCGCAAGTATAGCAGGCGCAGGTATCGTTATAGAAAAGGGCTTCCAGAAGGGCGGAGACCTTGTCCGCTCGAAAGGCATCAGAGTAGAATCGCTCGCAATAGTTGACTCGATGAGCGTTGACGGCGGCTGTATTTTCAGACACTGAGCCTATTAAGGCAACACCGCACAATTAACGGCTGTCGCCTTTGCCGTACGCTAAGCTTGCATATTTTCCGCCATCTTGCACAAATTTCGCTTGACAGGCGCCAGCCTGCCTGCGTTCAATTTATACAATCTGACGAAAAATCTGACTAAGCAATCGCACGACAATAATTATGCGGTATTGACTTGTAAATAACCGTATTTAGCGGCAAAATGCCGTTAATATATCTTTTACTGTTTTAATAGGGAGGAAAAACATGAAAAAGAAACTTATCGCCATTTTACTGGCGGCAACCTGCGCACTTACAGCAGGACTCACAGGCTGCTCCGGCAATGCCGCAACAAGCGGTACGGATGAAAGCAAGACTTCCGACGCACAGAGTACAGGCGACAGCACAGCCAAGAGCAATGTTGTAGCAGGCTTTGTTTACATCGGCAAGATCAACGACGGCGGTTACACACAGGCTCACGATGCAGGCAGACTTGCAGTTGAGGCTATGGGCGTAAAGACCTTCTACGTTGAGGACGTACCCGAAACCGTTGCCGACACTAAGGAAGCTATCCAGACACTTATCGATGAAGGCTGCAACCTTATTTACACAAACTCATTCGGCTTTATGGAAGGTACAGACCAGATGGCAAAGGAGCATCCCGATGTAAAGTTTGCTCACTGCTCAGGCTATATGAGAGAAGACAATATGTCAACCTACTTCGGTAAGGTATATCAGGCTCGTTACCTTGCAGGTATCGTTGCAGGTATGAAGACAAAGAAGAACTACATCGGTTATGTTGCCGCTAAGGGTATCCCCGAGGTTATCCGTGGTATCAACGCATTCACACTCGGTGTACAGTCTGTAAACCCCGACGCTAAGGTAGAAGTAGTATTCACAGATACATGGTATGACCCCACTGTTGAAAAGCAGGCAGCACTTGAGCTTCTCAACAAGGGTGTTGACATAATCGCTCAGCACCAGGATACAACAGCTCCTCAGGTTGCCGCTGAAGAAAAGGGCGCATACTGCATCGGCTACAACTTCCCCACATCAGACGCTGCTCCCAAGGCTTACCTCACAGCCGCTTGCTTCGACTGGAAGACATTCTACACAGACGATGTAAAGAAGGCTATGGACGGTACATGGACAAGCCGTGCATACTGGGAAGGTCTTGCTGCTAACATGACATACCTTGACAAGCTGACAGACCTCTGCGCAGAAGGCACACAGGAAAAGGTAGATGCAGCTAAGAAGGCTATCATCGACGGCACACTTGAGCCCTTCACAGGTCCTCTTTACGACCAGGAAGGCAACAAGAAGGTTGAAGACGGCGTTAAGATGACAGACGACGAGATCTGGAACATGAACTGGTTTGTAAAGGGTGTAACAGGTACTATCCCCGCATAATCTACAGGTCACAGAATCTTAAGACTATTAAAGACAATACGAGCAGTCCGTTGCGGCTGCCCGATTTGTCTTTTTAAAGCATCGGAATATCTGCGATGTTTTAAAAAGACAAATCGCTATTTTCAAGGAGGTTATATGGCAGACCCTTATATAAAACTTGAACACATAACCAAATCGTTTGACTCGGTATACGCAAACAAGGATATTTCCGTTGACGTATACAAGGGCGAGATACTTGCCCTGCTCGGCGAAAACGGTTCGGGCAAGAGTACCCTTGTAAATATGCTCAGCGGCATATATACGCCCGACAGCGGTACTATCTCGATTGACGGTAAAAAGATGCACTTCGGCTCACCCGGTGACGCTATAAAGGCAGGTATCGGTATGGTACATCAGCACTTCAAGCTGGTCGATGTAATGACCGCCGCAGAAAACGTGGTAATGGGTCATATAAAGCATTTTGTCACATCGAAAAAGCGCATGGCTCATCATGTGAACAAGCTGAACGAGAAATACGGCCTTAACGTTACCCCCGACAAGAAGATATACAATATGTCTGTCAGCGAAAAACAGGCTGTAGAGATAATGAAGGCGTTCTACCAAGGTGCAAACGTTCTTATCCTTGACGAGCCTACAGCGGTGCTTACCCCGCAGGAGATAACCGCATTGTTTGCTATTCTCAGAAAGATGAAGGAGCAGGGCTGTACGATAATCATTATCACTCATAAGATGGCGGAGGTTATGGATATTTCCGACCGTGTTACCGTTTTGCGTAAGGGCGAATGTATCGGTACGGTAAAGACGAGTGAAACGACCCCTCAGCAGCTTACCGAGATGATGGTCGGCAAGGCGGTAACTCTTGAAATAGAGCGTCCGCAGTGCTGTGACTATAACGCAAAGCCGATGCTTTCCGTGAAAAATCTCACGAAGAAAAACACAGACGGCGTAAACGTGCTTGATAACGTGAACTTTGACGTATACGGCGGTGAGATACTCGGTGTCGCAGGTATAGCAGGAAGCGGTCAGAAGGAGCTTTGCGAGATAATCGCAGGTCTTGACAAAATGACCGACGGCGATATTGAGTTTGACGGCGACAGCATAAAGGGACTCGATCCCAGAGCGATAATCCGCAAGGGCATCAGTATGAGCTTTGTTCCGGAGGACAGACTCGGTATGGGTCTTGTGGCAGGAATGAGCATAACGAACAACGTTATCCTAAAGTCCTATAATCATAATCCCGGTCCGTTCATAGACAGCAAGTTTGCAAAGAAGCTCGCAGAGCAGATAGTACATGATTTTGATATTTACACCCCGTCGGTAAACTACACGGTAAAGAAGCTGTCCGGCGGCAATATACAGAAGGTGCTTCTCGGCAGAGAAATATGGCTCTCGCCCAAGGTGCTTATAACCGCTTATCCCGTAAGAGGTCTTGATATAGGTGCGTCATACAATATATATCATATGTTAAACGAGCAGAAGAAAAAAGGTGTTGCCGTGCTGTTCATAGGCGAGGACCTTGACGTGCTGAAAAGCATTTCCGACAGACTTATGGTAATACACGACGGTGAGATAATCGACATAGTAGACCCCACGACCGTCACTAAGGAAGACATAGGTCTTATGATGGTGGGCGACCATATCAACAAGGGAGAGGAGAAGGCCGTATGAGCATGATACAGATTTCAAAGCGGCAGAAAGGCACATCAAAGCTCGTTGACGTTCTTATAAGAATAGGCGCCATCGTGCTGTCGCTGATATTTATCGGCATTGTTCTTGCCATAATGGGTTATGATCCTTTCAAGGTTTTCGGCAAAATAATACAGACCCCGTTCAAGCGTTTCAAGGACGTTATGAACAAAACGATAATGCTTACCACTCTTTCGCTCGGTATAGCGATAGCGTTCAGAATGAAGTTCTGGAATATCGGCGCTGAGGGTCAGTTCTATATGGGTGCATTCGGTGCGGCATCAATGGCTTTTATGTGTCCCGATCTGCCGCCGATACTCCTTTTACCGCTTATGTGCGTTGCAGGCTTTGTCTGCGGCGGCATATGGGCGCTTATCCCTGCGGTTATCAAAGCTAAGTTCGGTGCGAGCGAAACGCTTGTAACGCTGATGATGAACTATATTGCGATAGCCTTTATAAGCTACCTTCAATACGGCCCGTGGAAAGACCCTGCGGCACTCGGTGCGGCAAAGGTGCCTAACTTCTCGGAAAATGCGGTACTGCCCGATGTATTCGGCATTCACGCAGGCTGGATAATTATGCTGGTACTCGTAATTATTATGACGATATTGCTCCGCTACACAAAGCTCGGCTATCAGATAGACGTTATCGGCGAAAGCGAAACCACCGCAAAATATGCCGGTATGAATACGGTTAAAATTCTGGTGATTGCAGTTCTTATCTCCGGCGGTCTTTGCGGAATGGCAGGCTTTATGCAGTCGAGCGCCGTTGAGAAGTCGATAACCGATTCAATGTCGGCAGGTCTTGGCTTTACTGCGGTAATCACCGCCTGGCTTGCAAAGCTGAAGCCGCCCGTTATCGTGGTTGCGTCGTTTATGTTCTCGATACTTCTCCAGAGCGGAAGCTCGCTTCAGGTAATGAAGATACCCTCGTCCATTACGGAAATAATGCAGGGTGTCATCATATTCTTCGTTCTTGCGTGTGAGTTCTTTATAAACTATAAAATATCGTTTCGCAAGCATACCGCAGTAAAGGAGGCTGAATAATGGAGATTCTTCATCAGATAGGTCTGTTTTTACAGACCGCCATTCAGACAGGTACTCCGATACTGTTTGCCATTGTCGGCGGTATACTTTGTGAAAAGGTAGGTCATATGAACCTCGGTGTCGAGGGTATGATGCTTATGGGTGCGTCGCTCGGCTTCGCAGTTGCGTGTGCTACGGGAAATCCTCTGCTCGCTATGCTGGCGGCAGGTGCTGCGGGTGCGGCAGGTGCGCTTATATATGCCTTTATAACCGTCACGCTAAGAGGAAACCAGGTCGTTACCGGTCTTGTGCTGACTATATTCGGCACGGGCGTTTCCGGTCTTATAGGCGGCTGGGTATCAAGCGAACAGATACCCCAGTCGGTAAGCTCGGCATTCCGCCCTGTAGAAATACCTGTTCTCAGCAATATCCCGATACTCGGCGAGGCTGTTTTCTCGCAGGATATATATGTATGGCTCGGACTTGTCATAGCCGTGCTTGCGTATTTCTACCTCAACAAGACAAAGCTCGGACTTTATGTAAGGGCGATTGGCGAAAATCCCGGTGCGGCGGACGCTTCGGGCATAAATGTTACGCTCCATAAGTATATAAATATTCTGCTCGGAGGTTTCCTTTGCGGACTCGGCGGTGCTTATCTGTCAACCGCATTCCTGACAACCTGGCAGGATAACGTTACGGCAGGCGCAGGCTGGATAGCCGTTGCTCTCATCATATTCAGCACATGGAATCCCCTCAAGGCGATATTTGCCGCCTACCTTTTCGGTATGCTGAGAGGTTTAAACTACAAGATGCAGGGCTGGGAGATACAGATACCCTCACAGTTTTTAACAATGCTCCCTTACATCGCCACCATTATAGTGCTGATTTTCATAGCAATGAGAAAGAAAAAAGAGAATCAGCCGCCTAAGGCGCTCGGTGAAGCGTACTTCAGGGAAGAAAGATGATATAAAGGACGGGTTTCTCCGTCCTTTTTTTGCGGTTGAACTTTCAACCGCATTTTTTTATTCTCCGACAGACAAAACACATCTGTCAGTTGTATTACATTCAAAGAGAAAAAACTCAGGGGGAACGATTTATGACGTCAGATTATTCTTCCGAGAGCATAAGAGAGCTTTATGAACGCAATTTCGACACTCTCTACAGGGTGTGCTATATGTATATGAAAAATATACAGGATACAGAAGACGCTGTACATAACGCTTTTCTGAAAGCAATCGAAACAAGAAAACAGTTTGAAAGCGAAAACCACGAAAAAGCATGGCTTATCCGTGTTGCTTCAAATATCTGTAAGAATATGCTCAAGGCGGCGTGTAGAAAAAACGAGCCGCTCAACGACAATATTCCCGACAGCAATATAAGCAATGAAGCAAAAGAGCTTCTCAGCGAGCTTTCAAAACTGCCCGACAAGCTGAAAATACCTGTGTATCTGTTCTATTATGACGGATACTCAAGCGAAGAAATAGGACAGATGCTGCATATAAGCTCTTCTGCGGTCCGCACAAGATTGCAGAAAGCGAGGGAACAGCTGAGAAATGTCCTCGGTGACGAAAGGAGCGTTGAATAAAATGACAATTAAACAGGCATTCGATGAAGTAAACGCCACGCCCGAGCAGAAGAAAAACGGACTCGACCGTCTTATAAACGAGGCTAAACCTGCCGCAGATTTCAAAAGGCAGATAAAGCGCTATGTAGCTACTGCCGCAGCGGCTGTAATAACTGTAGGAACGGCGGCTGTAGGCATTCACTTTGCAATGCTTAATAATCAGGGCGGACCTATAAACGTATCAATAGGCGACAACAGTGCCGCCGACAGTGTTATTACACCCTCGGAAAACACAAAGGTACATTCCGAAAAGAGCGGAATGACTTTTGTTGATGATAAGACATTCTGGGCACAGCTCGGAAAAATAACTTATCACAGGATAGATAATACACCCACCATAGATACTGCACAAATCAATGCGGCTGATGATTTTGACAGTCTTTTCTGCACGGATAAGCAGGTTCAGAGTGAAATGCTTGACCTGTTCGATAATGCAATTGAAATTACGAACAAATATATCGTTCTTCCCGACAGCAATGCGGCGGTAGGCATATCCTCGGATATGAGTGTACAGGAAATTGAAAGCTTCAAAAACAACAGTGCCAACTGCTTTGTCGGCACTGGCTATTATGAAAATGAACGTTTTTATTATGCCGACAAAGCGTATTTCGGTTTTGACACCTCAGAGGAATTTATAAACACCGTATCACAGGTATATACGGGAAATTACTCAGATAATTTCACGGAAGATTTTTATGATTACTGCCCCGATTACATTCAGCCGGCGGATAAAAATAACATAAAATCGAATTTCGGTATAAATATCGGCAAAGAGCTTCCGATAACAGAACCCTACTCAGCGCATACACAGTATTGTGCGGCTGTTTATACCGATGAAAGCCATAATTCTTTGATACTGTTATCGCTTACCGCAAAAGAGGGCAATAACGACAGCAAAACGTTTGAGCTTAAATATATACCTATGAAATATGTTGACGGAAAACTTCGTATAGTTGTTGAGATATATAACACGATTTTTATGGACGTAAACGCATACTCCGATAATTTTATGTATAATTGCGGAATGGCAAGCGAAATAGAATCAGACGCAAAAACCATTGATATAACCTCTGTGGCTGGTGACAGCGACAACTTATCTCAGCCCGAAGAAACCAAAGCAGGAACAACAGTTTCCGCAACTTCAACAGCATCGCAGACAACCGCAATAACAACCACCACAACCACAACGACCACCGCAACCACAACAACTACCGCAACCACGACAACTACAGCAACATCAAAAGCACCGACAACATCGACCACTCCAAGACCTGCCCCCGCACCGTCGGACACGGCAAAAAATGTTACTCTCAGAATGAAAGGCAGTGCCGCCTACCTCGATAAGGGTATGCTGCTTTATTATAAGGTCGACAAGGCATTCCTTACAAACAACGAAGTTATAAAAATAAAAGAACTCAAAATTTCGGAAGTACCGTATATCAACACAAACGGCAGCGATTACACCTTCAAGAGCCTTGATTACGGCACATACGTTATAGGCGGTCCTATGATGAAGCCTACCGGCGACAACGGCTTTACGGTATTCACCGTAACCGAAAAGAGCAGTAACAGCGTTATAAATGTAGACCTGACTAACGGCACACTCTCTGCCGGAAAATTTGAGGTCGTAGGCGAAACAAGCGATTTCACCCTGTCAGACCTTGCGGATATGTATTATGAAAGCATGGAAGTCAACGGTAAGAAATATGAGCTTTGCGACACAGATATCACAGACGGATGGTTTACAGGAGCTGTGATAAAGGATTACGGCAAGGGCGAGGACGGTTGCGTCAGAAAAATCTATGCAAACGGAAACGGCAACACCCTGCATTTCAGAATAAATAACAAGGATTATTACAACATATCCGATGTTATTTACCGTGAAGTGTCGTTCAGCAATGGCGATAAAACCATAAAATGCACAAAACCGTATGTCGGCTACGATGAATTTAAAAAGGTGACCGGCGAATATGCCGAGGATTCCGTAATAACGGTCACTCAGCCTGTGACAAGGGATAATTACGACAATTTCGGTTATATTTCAATAGACCCGCATAAAGAAAGCTGCTTTATTACCGACAATAACAACAAGCCGCTGAAAAATAAGACCTTATCCCTTACATATCTTGATGAGCTTGATATTGCCGATATAAAGAGCGGAAAGGCGGCATCAAAAACAAACAAATACGACAGAATGTTTGATATTATCAGTACGACCGGAAACGGAGCAGTATATACGTCTATGATACAGAAGGAAACCGGCACGACAAATATATATTACGGTTATGTCGGAGCATACGTCTGGAATGATGACACAGATGTAGATCCCAATGACGATAACAATACAATTCTGCTGTATCAAGTATCATCGGACGGCTTTAAGTATATCGGCACTTGCAAATACGGATTGATTAAATAAGATTGCCCCGATAAGTGTCATTATCCCCGCAATAAGCTAAAAGCCGTTCGCAGAGCTGAAAAACGGCTCTGTGAACGGCTTTATTCATACCTGCTACGATAATCGTTTTCATAAGCATTCCGGTATTTTGCGGTGTGCGGTCAATCGGCGTTCTGACCGCCGTAATCCCTCCCGCCGTGTTTTTTGCATCTCGCCAAACAAAAAATTACATCAAACTACTTGACAACCGCATTTTAATATGATATAATAATCACGCTGTTCTAAAGACAGCAGGTCGGTTTACCGCTAACGAGCTTATGCTCACCTGCCGAGGAATGGGAAGAATACTGAATTTTCTGCCCTTTTCTGTCTTACAGAGGAGGGCATTTTTATTAAATGTTTTTCCTTTTTACGAACAGTAAATCACGAAAGGAGAAAACAATATGCCTAGTGAGAAAGTTTTACAGGTAAAGCAGAATTACGTTGCTGAACTCGCTGAAAAGCTCAAGAAGTCCGCTTGCGGTGTGCTCGTTGATTACAGCGGTATCACAGTTGCCGATGACACAGTTCTGAGAAAGGAACTTCGTGAGGCAGGTATCGACTACTTCGTAGTTAAGAACACTCTTTTAAAGCGTGCAGCTGAGATGGCAGGCGTTGAGGGTATTGAGGATGTTCTCGAAGGAACAACAGCTCTCGCACTCGCAGAGGAAGACATCGTAACTGCTCCTAAGATCCTGTACAAGCAGGAAGAAGCAAGCAACGGATCATTCTCAATCAAGAAGGGATTCGTTGACGGTAAGGGCATCAGCAAGGACGAAGTTGTTGCATACGCAAAGCTTCCTACAAAGGAAACACTGCTTGCACAGCTGGTATTTATGCTTCAGTCCCCTATCCAGAAGCTCGCTATCGCAGTAAGCGAAATCGAGAAGAAGCAGTCCGAATCAGCAGAATAATTTCTGCACGGACGAAATCGGCGGCATAAACCTGCCGTAACACAAACAATGAAAACATATTAACGGAGGATAATTAAAATGGCTTCAGAGAAAATTTTAGCTATGATTGAAGAAGTAAAGGGCTTATCAGTATTAGAGCTCAACGAGCTCGTTAAGGCTCTCGAAGAAGAATTCGGTGTATCTGCAGCAGCAGTTTCAGTAGCAGGCCCCGCAGCAGGCGGCGCAGCAGCAGCTGAAGAAAAGACAGAATTTGACGTAGTTCTCGCATCATTCGGTGATGCTAAGATGGCTGTTATCAAGGCAGTTAAGGACGTTTGCGGTCTTGGTCTTAAGGAAGCTAAGGAGCTCGTTGAAGCTGCTCCTAAGGCTATCAAGGAAGGCGCTTCTAAGGCTGAAGCTGAGGAAATCAAGGCTAAGCTCGAAGAAGCTGGCGCTAAGATCGAACTCAAGTAAGTTCTGCGCTGAATACGCTTTTTCAAAGGACGGGTTTTGCCCGTCCTTTTCTATATGCAAAAATATAAAGAAATACCCTTGCAAACTCTAAAACGTTTCGCAAGGGTATTTTACTTTGTAGAAAAAACCTATTGTTGAAGCTGTACTGTGAAATATTTCACTAACACTGCCAAAAACACTTTCCTTACCGATAAGATATTAATATTTTCGTGACCTTATCAATGCAACTGCACTGACATTGACTCTTCAAAAAAACGCCACTAACCTGAGATATATGTA
>ERZ791802.1075-NODE-1075-length-23051-cov-6.563837_pt1 | contig 23051 bp, 21 predicted proteins | sample MGYA00510308_ERZ791802 | MGnify/ENA primary metagenome ERZ791802 (study PRJEB30046, sample SAMN00792028) | human gut metagenome | study: EMG produced TPA metagenomics assembly of the A metagenome-wide association study of gut microbiota in type 2...
GATGAAATGCTTCACGATGTTTTCCGCATCAACACCTTCGGCCTGATGTACGGCCTGCGGGAAGAATGCAGACAGTATCTGACCCAGGGCGACGGCGGCGTGATCGTCAACGTCTGCTCCGTCGGCGCGACGCACCAGACCGCAGGCGCGGCCTACTGCGCCAGCAAGGGCGCTGTTCTGGCGGCGACAAAGAACACGGCGTTCATGTACATGGAGGAAGGCATCCGCTGCAATGCCCTCTCCCCCGGCGGCGTTGTGACCGACATTCCTCTGGTCATGCCGGCAGCCGACGAGTTTGGCTTTGGCAGAACCAGCAAGCTGCTGGACTTCTCCGGCGAGCTTGCCATGCCGGAAGACCTGGCGGACGCGATCCTGTTCCTGGCCAGCGACCAGTCCCGCTACGTCAACGGCGAAGAGATCAAGTGCGACGGCGGCTGGACGTGCTTCTGAGAATATAATTGTCACAGGCGGCACCGGATGGTGCCGCCTGTGTAATGTCAAGAAAAGAAAGCGGCTTCCAAATTCGGAAGCCGCTTCCACATGTCAAGAGATCATTCGATTGCCTGAAGTTCCTTGTCCAGTTCCTCCAGCTGTGGCTGCAGGTATGCGGACTGGGGGAAGGAAGCCAGCTTGCGCAGGGTCAGGCCGCCGACCAGCTTCATCTGCGGGTTCTTGGACGCGCCCGGGCAGAACTTGTCCAGAATTTCCGCTGCCGCCGGGTTTTTCAGAATGTCCTTTACTTTGCTGTCAAGGGAAAATGCCATGATAGTTACCTCCTGTTTGTTGATTTGTAGTAATATTATACAAAACAGCGCACAGAAATGGTAGCCTGCAAAGTGCAGGATTTACAATCGCCCCACCCCGTCAATCTGCCGGGTACGCCGCAAGCTGAACTGCACCCGTTCGGCACCTCATTTTGCTCTCCCGGCGCAGATGGGGCATCCGCATTTGCTTTTTCCGGTTCTGGAATAAATGACCGCCTTCCAGACGTGTCCCGCACTGCATTTCCACCAGATGCGCTTATGGCTGCCTATCGTGAACATTTCCGGCATCAGATCGCCGTTGCGCGCAGGATCCCACTGGGCGGCAAGCTTTGGGTAGCGCGTTGCCAAGTCATTAAAACCGGGCAGAACGCGCCGGCCCGTGCAATAGGGACAGCCGGCGTTTTTTACGGCTCTGGGTGCAATGACCGCCTCCCACGCATGTCCGCGGGAACACCGCCACCAGGCCTTCCTGTTACTGTAGGGCGTCACACGATCCGGGGTCAAATTGCCGTTGCGTTCTGTATCCCATTCTGCGGCAATGTCCGGGAAGAGCGTCAGCAGGTCGTTATCGCCGGGAACAGCAATTTTGCCGTCGCAAACCGGGCAGCCGCTGCCCCGCGACCGGTGCTGGACGCTCGCCCGCCATGAATGACCGTTCTTGCATCGCCACCAGACATACCGCCGGCTGCCCGCCGAAACATCCTCCGGCATCAGTCCTTCATTCTTTTTGTCATCCCACTCAGAAAGCAGCTGCCTGTTTTCTTTCTCAATGCAATCGTCGCGTAAACTCTTTCTCTCCGACTCTCCCACTGCGTCCCCCTTGCGTCTTGCAAACGGCACCTCATTCTTTTTCTTCTGCCCGATCACAGAACACCGTCACCCGCGTTTTGCCGCCCTTGGTGCAGGTGTACAGCACCAAATCATGGCCGCTGTTTTGGACGGCGGCCACTTCCGTTGGTTGCAGCGTCTCGACCTTTTCGACGCGGTAGGTGTTGACGATGCCCTCCATATCCGTAAAGGCAACGGAATCGCCCACGGTCAGTTCCTTGAGACGGCCAAAATGGTTCCGGTAATTGTGGGCGGCAATCACAAGGTCGTCCGTGCGGGAAGATCCGAATTGGCGGCATGGGGCGATTTGCAGCCGGGTATAGTCCCACTTCGACATGACCGGCAGCTTCAGCTCCAGCGTAGGAAGCTCCAAATAGCCCACATAGGCATAGCCGTTCAACACAACTGTTGGCATTTCCGGGTCAAGGGGCGGCTCTGTTGGGACAGTCTGCGTCTCTTCCGTCGCGGTTTGGGCGGTCGTTTCCGCCGGCTGTGTCGCAATGGCCGCCTCGACGCTTGCCAGCGCGTCCTCGGCCTGCTGCCCGGCGCGGGCGTCCTCATAGCGGTTATGCAGCAGCAGAAACAGTGCCGACAGGATCAGCACTGTTCCCACTGCTATAACGGCAATGCCCAACTTTCTAGGCATTCTTCCGTTCCTTTTTCTTTGCCAGCATTGCCCAGCCGAAAATGACCAGGACAAGTCCGGCACTGCCCAGCGCCCAAATCGGCCAGTTGCGCTGACCGGTCTGAATCAGCTTACCGGGGGTGACCGTGGGAGGCTTTGCGGTGGTATATTCCTCTGCGATGAACTTCCAGTCTACCTCTCCCTCCCGGTTTGCGGCGGTGTTGTCCGCTTCAATGTCCATCGTCAGGGTCACGGTCAGCGTGGTGCCCTCGCCCTTCCGGAAGGTGCCCAGCAGACAGCCGTTTCCGCCGAAGGTGCCAACCTCATCCGGCTTCCCGTTGAAAATTCCTTTCCCGCCCTGCGCCACGGTCATGGTGAAGTTGGAAAGAAATTCGTTCATTTCGTCCACGTCGGCGATGTGCCCGTCCACGGGGAGATTGTCCGCGCCGTGGGGAACGGCCACGATGTACAGCTTCACGTAATCGGTGCGGGTGGTCGTGCTTTCGTTCCGGAATGTGACGGTCTCGGTCAGCGTGTCGCCGGGCATGACGCCCTTAAAATCGCCGAACAGGTCGGTGCCGGTGTGATTGCCGGCCTTGGGGCTGATGATCAGCCTGTCCTTGCCCTTGTAAATGATGTCCGCGGCGGGCTGAGTACTCTGGGCGAAGGCGGTCACACTTAGGCTCGTGACCATCAGCAGCATCAGAACCAACGATGAAACTATTCTGCATAGCTTTTTCATATTGCCGCCCCCCTTAATTGCCGAACGGGGGTGTGACGCCCCAGGCATTTTCTACCGCGCTTGCAGGTTGACTCTGAACGGCGGTCGCCAGAATTTCGACGGAAAGTGTGTATTCCGGATTTTCCGGATACGCGACCGTGCAATTCAGCAGGCTGCCCTCTGTCGATCCATTGGGAGCGACCGGATCCGGATAGTAATAGTAGCCGCCGATTTCCTTCCACTTGCTGTCCGGGTTAACAGCCAAATTGTAGCTGTACCCCGCCGGGACGGAGGCAACAATATTGTTGTCCTTATCTAGCCAGTTCACGACATAGGTCGCCCGGATGTATGCGTCGGTCGTGCCGGTGTTTTTGACCTGCACATTGCTTTTTGTGGTTCCATTAAAGGTTTCCGTTACCTCGCAGGAAACCTTTGCGTACTCGAAGGTGTTTGCCACCTGTCCTGTTTTGTCGATCAGGTAGGCGACGGTAGAACCGGCCACCACGCCGATCAGCATGAGAATGGCCATGAGCAGAACCGTCGCTCTGTTCATGCGAACTCTTGACTTTCTGCGTTTTTTAACGTATGCTCCTTGGTACATGACTGCCGCCTCCTTTCTCAGCTGCCGAATTTATTCTGTCTGTAGTCATCGCCGCCCAGCCACGTGTCTTTTGCACGGGTGTTCGCAAACGTGACTTCGTTCGTCTGTGTGGGCTGCAAGGTTATGGTCTTGACGATTTCGTCCGGCGTATAACGCCAGCTCCAGTCGGTCACCTCCGTGATGGTGTAGGTGCCGATTTTCAGGCCCTTGATGGTCACGGAGCCGTTGCCTTTGATGACAACCTTCTTCTCAAAATTGTCCCCAACTACTTTGAAAATGAAACTCTGGTTCTCGTCGATGGCTTCCCATCCGGTCTTGGTGATGGTCAGGTCTGCCGCGTCGTATTCAAATTTGGCGTAGTAGGTCGCGGCCTCGTAGCCCATGACAGCCTTCTCGGCTGTACCGTAATTCTTGGTCTTGTCGGGGGTCAGCTTGCTGTTTGTCACCCAGCTTTCGTCAACCGGCTGCGTGCAGTCCTTGTCCTTATACCAGCCGACAAACTTGAATCCTTCCGCAACGGCGGGCATGGAACCCTTCACCTCGCCGGTCATGACCTTGAGCTGGGATTCCTGATAGTTGTCCAACGTGCCGCAGCCATCCGGGCCAACGACCACATACTTGATATCCACCGTCTGCTCGGTGTAGTAGAAGATCTTTACATTCTTAACCGCTGTCTCGCCGTCTTCAATGGCAATGTTGATGGCCTGATTCTCCGCGCTCACCAGCGTATAGCCGGGAATGGTCTTTGCCGTCTGCGTCACCTGCGCCTGATAGCGGGCGTTTCCGGTAACGGCGTCGGCAAGCGGGCTTTCCGTTCCCTGTTCAAGAAATCGGAATTCATAGGGATACTCGATGCGGTCGTAGTACAGGTTCAGCACAAGACCGGCTGCGGTCAGCTCACCGGAGGCGCTGCTCTTGGTTCCGTTGTAGGTGAAGCCTGCGATGGTCAGCGGGGTTTCGGAATACACTGTTCCGATTACACCGTTCAGGTTCGTGCTGCTCTGGTACTCGGTATAGCCTTCACCCGCGATATTCTGCGTCCAGTGGATGATATGCACCGGGGCGTGGTCTTCATCCTTGACATACCAGAAGATGATCTCGTTCCCCTCGGCGGCCAACACCAGCTGCTTCTGGTAGGCGTCGGGGGCATAGCCTGTGATCTGCTTGAAGGTCTCAGTGACGACCGCATCGTGAGTGGTCACGGTCTTGAGGTCGGCAAGCTGGTTATTGGTACCTTTTTCCAGATATTTGACGGTGTACGTCACTTCCGCCTTCGGCACGTACACGAAGGTGTAGGTGTTATTGGCGGGATTGGCAATGTCAATGGTGGCGGAATGGCTGCTGGTATTGGGGAAATAGCCGGACTGATAGCCCTCGTTCAGCTCTGTGCCGGTTTTGGCGTTGAAGGTCTTGGTGCTGCCAGCCAAAGCACTGCCGGTGGTGGGAGGTGCAATTTGCGTGCCGTCCGCCAACTCATACTTAACAGTATAGATCATCAGCGTATTGGAGCTCCACTTGGCATAGAGGTTCAGATCGCGGTTGACAGGCATGGAGAAGTCAAACGCCTTTTCCTCGCCGGTATCGCTGATGTAGAACCAGCCGACGAAGGTGTACTGACCATTTAGGGGGTCTGCCGGGGGATTGGTAACTGCTGTGCCGTGAGGAACGTTCTGCCAAGTATGCAGCGCGTCCGCACCATTCTCCATCGCATCCTTGGTCTGGTACGCCTTGACCGTGTGGGTCTTGGGCGTCCACTTAGCATAGAGAATCACGTCGGAGGCGGGCATGGTCATGGTGCTCAGGTCAGCCTCAGATCCCTCATAGCAGCCCGGTGTGGTGTACCATCCGGCAAACACATAGGCGTTCTTTTCCAGATTGGCAGGGTAGTCCGGGGTGAAATTGTAGCCGCTCAGCGGCGTTTCATACTGGACACTGCCTCCCTTTCCGACCACATAGTCGTTGTAGTTGTAGAACTTCAGACTGTAGCTGTTGCGGGTGTAGTAGAGGTAGTTGGTTTTTTTCATCCGCACACTTCCGCCCACCGGAAGCTTCGGGTCGGAATCTCCCTGAGAAAAGCCGGTGATGGGGTGGAACTCCTCGGCGTAGGTCAAGCTGGTGCTTGAGCTGTACTCCAAATCAATTACCTTGTACTGCTTGTAGCCCTTACCGTTGTGGGTGATGTCCCCTGCCGCGCCGTTCAATGTCTCCACGTAATAATAGATCTTCGCGCCGGATTCGGTGGCATGCTTCTCAAACGTGATATTTTCTCCCGGCATGGTATCGATGCTGCCGATGTTATTGCCGGGTACAAAGGCTTGGCAGCCGCTTGGAACCTCCCACCAGATGGTCTTATTGCCATCCTTGATAGGGAAATTGCCGTGGATATCCGCCTGATACTTTGCGGTAATAGTTTTAATCACCTTATAACAGCTATCACTGTGTGTGTGAAAGAGCCATTTATCGCAGTCAAGTTCTCTGAACTTGAGCGTATACGTATTTCTCGTATAGTACACATTCAGCACAGTAGAGCCGTCGCCCTTGACGGTGACAGTCTCGGCCTTGGCGGCATTATAGGTAAAATGCTTGTCGTCCCGACCGGTAAAGCTCTGATTCTTGTAGTCCCCGCTCTTTTTCTGCGTACCGGGCGCTACATTGGCGGGGGGATACGTTCCGGCTACGCTGTAGCCGTCGTCATCGGCGTTCTCGTACCAGAACACGACGGTAAAGCCGGATTCTCCGATTTTCCAGCTTGCCGTATAGCTGGTGTTTTTATCAGGCATGGCGGCGGGAACCGCAGGCGTCCACTTGTCAAAGGTATAGCCGGGCTTGGTGGGCGTGCCGACGTTGATAGCCGCGCCGTAGCGGGCGTAGATGGGCTCTACGCCGTAGCCGCCGTCCAGATTGAAGTTCATCAGATAGTAGTAGCGGTCATAGTAGATTTCAACCACCGTGCTGCCGTCTGCCGCGATTTTGGTCGTGGTATCGTAGAGCAGGGAGTAGAAGCCGGTATCGTCCGTCTTTGCAAGTCCTTCACCGACCGCAGACTCGGTATAGCCCTTCTTTGTCTCGGTATTTGTCAGCGTGTACCCGTCATTGGAGACGTTCTGCCGGTAGTGCTTGACCGTAAAGTCCACCTCTGCGGGCTGATATGTAACGGTGTAAGTCTTGGTCTCGGAAGCTTCAACATGAACCACTGTTTGGTCTGGCGTATAGCCCACCACCACGGGGCTCTGAATGTCCTGCGTGTAGGTGCTGCCGGTGGCAACCTGGGCGCTCCACGAGGGAGCGGCCTGCTTGCCGTCTTCAAAGATGTAGTTGATGAGAATGGTATAGGTCGTAGGCGGTTCCTCTGCCGGAGGATTGTTTACCGGAGCCGGGTTATTTGCCGGGACGGGATCGCTCACGGGGGCAGGATTCCCCAAAGGGTCAGAATCGTCATTGCTCTCCGGAGCCGGTTCCGTGTCTGCATCGGATTCACCATCAACAGCGGGCACATTGTTCACAACCGGCGCACTGTATGCAGCAGCTGTATCTGCCGGAGTGATGACCGGCTCCCCGATAGGCTGTGCCTCAGAGATAACCGTTCCAAAGGCGGGAGCTGCTGCGGCAGCCCTGCGCATGGCCGTATCCTGCGAAATCTGAACCGTTACGGTATTGCTGTAGGAAACATTGCCCACGTCGTTGGTCAGCTTGCAGCGGATCTCGGCAGCGTCGCCATTGAGGAGATTGGCAACAAGGCCATAGCTGAGCTCCAGCGTGTTGCCGCTTGTGCCGATGATATTCGCCCAAACGTCGCCGCTGACATGAATCTGCCATTGATAGCTGCCGGAGCCGGTCTCGGCAACCGCCTTCAGCGCCATTTTATCGGTTCTCTTTAACAGAACCGATTCCGCAGCTGCTCCGTTGCTGCCGTAAATCCGGAGTCCATTTCCGTTTTCAAACGCCGTGGTCAGTGCTGCTGGAACCAGACTGACCACCATCACGCAGCAGAGGAACAGCGCCAGAATTTTCTTCTTCATATGCCTTTATCCTCCTTCTTACGGTTTCGGCCAGCCCTGGGCGTCCAGGACGGTTGTGCCGTTGTTGGCTGTCTGCACGGCCTGGGCGAAAACGTCCACCGTCGCCGTGGCGTTCTGATATTCGTTGCCCATGGCGGTGCCAAAGGTCACGGCGGTGAAAATGGGCGCTGTAACCTCCCCGGGTTTCAGGGCTTTGGTGGAATAGTAGTAGCCGTCCCGTTCCGTCCAGTCGGTGGTGTTGAGCGTCAGCTCTACGAGACCGATGTCGGGTGTACCCTCACCCTGGAGTCTGATATTCTTTTCCACCTTTACCCGCACCCACGCTTCGGACGCACCGGTATTCCTGATCTCCGCAATCTTCGTAACGGTCATACCGGGCATGATACCGGTCAGGTCTTCAAAGGGCGTCTGCCTGCCCTCGTCCGCCCATTCCTGCACCGCGATCTCCACGCCGCCGGTGGTGATGACGTTGTGCGCCGTACCCTCCGAGGTGAAGTACGCAAGGGTTCCGGCGGCAAGCGTGGCGATGCAGATAACCAGCACGGACAGAATCAAAAGTTTTCGCTTCATAGTTCCCGCTCCTCTCAAGCTGATATTGCCCTGTCTCCCGGACGGGAGACAAAACAGACTTTCATGATCACGTCAGACCATATGACAGCATCCGGGGTTTGACCGGGTGCTCTCATATGGTCTGTACCCCTAGGGGTACAGACCGTATGCGGAAACGTTAGGAATTACTGCCAGTTGGTAGTGGCGCCGCCCCAGGGGTTATATTTGACACCAAAAGCGGCATCAATAGCGGCGGCGGCAGTGTCAAAGCCCTCGGCCTGCACGGCAACCGCAAATACGGGATAGTTGACCGTGCCTTCCAGAATAGACAGATCGGCGTCGGGGTGGCGGGGATCGATATACTTGCCGTCCTTCATATCCACGTTCTTGTCCAGATACACGCCGCAGATGAACTGCTCGGTGGTGTCACCGGCCGCGACAGGCTGGTAGTAGTCCGCAAAGTAGACATTGTAGCTGACGCCGTCCATCACGGTCTCAAAATACTGCCATTTGCCGTTATTCTTCCACTTCCACTCGTTCTCGAAGGTGGTAGCACCGTTGTTGTTGCCGAAGTTGCCGTGCAGAATGTTCATGCCGGCATTGAAGCTTTCACCGAAGCCATCGTCCAGAGCGGAGGGAACCGCATAGTAAGCACGAATCCAGGCGGCGGATTTGCCGGTATTCTGAATCGTTACGACCTTGTCGATGTAGTTCGCGGCCTTGGGCTGACCGTTGGGGTATTTTTCTCCCTGAGCGGAGCCGACGATGGGCATGAGAACCTTATCTCCCTCATAAGGTACAAAACCGGTATGGTCTTCATTGCTCTGCTCCTCGATCAGTTTGATTTTTACGCCGCCGGCAGTAAATGTGTTCGTGGCACTGTCCGTGTCGGTGAAGTACGCGAGAGATGCGCCCGCGATGGCGATGGCGACCAGCGCCACGCACAGGAAAATTGCTGTGATTTTCTTCTTCATGATGTACTGCTCCTTATCAATATTGTTTTTTCTGCGCCTGCGCGCAGGGAGTTACTCAGGCATTGGCGGCAGCCCATGCGGCAGCAGCATCAGCCATGCCGTCCTTCTGGACAGCGTAGGCCGTGAAGGTCAGCGTGGGCTGGGTGATGTTCGCGATGTCCTCTTTCGTCAGAGAATTGCTGACGGTAACTTTATTGCCATTGAGAACATAAAAGTCGGTATCAGCAGTCACGGCACCAACCTCGCGGTAGTAAACATTTGCGGGAATGTCAGTATCATCGCCCTGCGTCCAGCCGTCAGCCACGGAGTAAGTTACCTTATTGGCAACAAACGTACCTTCTTCCTCGACCTTGACGAACAGCCAGCAGGCTTCGGAATCGGCCTTAACCGTCACCTTCGGGTCTTTCTCGATATCCACACCGGGGATGATCTTGTAGTCATCGCCTGTGGTCTCGGTCAGCGTAATGTTGATGTCTCCGTATGTAAACGTGTTGACAACGGGGTCGGTTTTGGCAACCAGCCATGCAACCGTTCCGCCTACCGCGCAGCCGAGCACCAGCACCAGTGCCAGCATCAGGACGAACAGTCTGCCGCTCACGCTGCGGCGCTTTTCGTAATGCTTCATTTCACTCTTCCTCCTTTCCTAAGGATTTCGCGATTGGGTCTTTATTTCAGCAAGCGGGAAGCCCTGCCTGTTGGAATCGTCAGTTGAAGGCAGCCCATGCCGCGTCGGCATCGGCAAAGCCGTCGGCCTGAATGGCATAGGCGTTGACGGTGATGGTCATACCCCCGATGGTCTTAAGCTGCTCTCCCGTGATTGCGCCGGGAACCGTGATGGAATCAAACAGTGCATCCAGTGCAACGTCACCATTGGGAGCGCCGACAGCCTCTTTGTACCAGAATTCATAGGTACGGGTGTTTGCGGCCGCGTCCGGAGTGTTGCCCTTGCAAATCCAGTTTGCAGCGTTATAGCCGTTAAAGATGCTGGTCAAATCAGCGCCGCCGGGGGCAAAAATAGCGTCCAACTCATTGGCCTTGGAGAAGGTGACGGTCATCTTGATGTAGCTGGATTCACTTCCGCTGAGTACGGTGACCATGGGGTCCTTGTTGTAGGTGTGACCCGGCAGCAGCTTGTAGCTGTTGGCTTTCACGCGTTCAGCATTTGGAACCAGCGTGCCGTCAGTATTTGCCTGAGCCTCGTCCAGCTTGATCGCCACAGAGCCGACGGTGAAGGTATTTGTGACCGTATCGCTTGAGGTCAGGTACGCCATTGTTCCCAGCACCGAGGCGGCTACCAGCAATACCGCGCAGAGGGTCAGGAGCAGGGCCTTGCTTCTTGTTTTCATTTTCGAAAACCTCCTTGAAATTTATATAGGGAGCCTTGCGGCATTGCCCTTGAAAAATGGGACGGCTTACGACCGCTTCCGTTCCGCCTCCCGCCGTATCAGAAGCTGTCGGAGTGCATCAGCGGCGGTATCGTCGTACTTTCCGGCTTCGACCAGATGGCAGAGCTTTTCGATTTCGGCATCCGTCAGCAGGCCATCGGTTTTTCGGCGGATTTCATCGGCCAGAGATTCCGGTTTCTCCGGCGGAACATCGGCCTCGGGAGCCGGGGCATCCGCGCCTTTGCCGCGCCGGGGCTTCTTTCCGTCCTTGTCGTCGGCAAAAATGTCCGGGAGGAAGACCAGCAGCAGAAGCACTGCCCCCGCGGAAATGGCAATGTACATTCCGGGAGGGTGCTGGATGTAATCCGCCACGTAGCCCAGATACGGGATGGAGAAGATCGGCGTACCGATCACGTTTTTGTAATGGACAAGGGAACCGTCCTCGGCGTCATTCGCGTCGCCCTTGGTGCGGAAACGAATAACGGTTGGGTCTTCCTCGTCCTGGACGACGCCCACGACCCGGTGGGTGGCGATGGTGTCCTCGTCCAGCATGAAGGTGATGGGCTGCCCCTCGGTGATGGTGTAGGGGTCGACCTTTTTCACATAAATCAGCGCGCCCGTGTGATACGTCGGCTCCATGGAGCCGGACAGCACGGTGAACACCTGCAATCCAATGACCCGCGCGCCCACCAGCAGGAGCGCCAGGATTACCACCAGCGCCACCAGAACGGTACTGACGGTGTTCCAGATTTTCTTGAGAGAGCTGCTCATAGCGTAACCTCTTCCCCTAAAACCTCTGCCTTCACGTTCGGAACGACAAAGCTGTAAATCTGCTCGAATGCCCATTGGGTCGCCGCCTCGCTGTTTTCCAGCTCGCCATCCAAAAAGCGGGACGCATAGAACAGCATTGTGAAAAAAATCTGATGAACCAACATATCCATGTTCGTTCCCGGCTTGAAGGATTTGCTTACCTTTTCGATCAGTGGTTTGAAGCACGCAAGGTGCCTTTCATAGGCATGGGCACGGTAGCTTGCGGAATAATAGTAGCGAGGGTAAAAAGCACAATCCTCAGGCCTTTGCAGAATAAAATCCCAGCTTCTTTTCCAGAGGATGTACGCCCGCTCCTTCCACGGCAAATCCGGCATATGCATAACAGGAAGCGTTTTTTGCAGGAGATTGGCAAGCCTGACATCTTCCATGTGAAGCGCCGCGCTGAGCAGCTCATCTTTATTGGAGAAGCATTTATAGATGTATGCCTCGTTCAGCTTCGCCTCAGCCGCGATGGCTTTGGTGGTAGCTTTCTCCATACCGTCCCGCGCCACAACGCGGACGGCACACTCCATAAATGCCTGTTTCATGCTTTCTTGTTCCAAATCGTCATCCTCCGTCGGAAATAGAGGCGGTCACTTATCCAAACCCCAAACAGGCAAACTGCCCTCAGCCGCGGGCTGACCAATTTGTCAAAAGGCCGCGCGTCCTTTCGTGGAGTTTGCCCCTCTGTCAAAAGCGGCCGATTTAGGTTGGAAAATGCCGCATTGCGCTGCGCCTGACACAAAAGTTTGACTGCGCAGTCTAGAATCCAACAGCCTCCAGCTTGCTCATATTGTCCCTCTTCAGCTCCATGGAGGAATGGACATACCGGTCAAGCGTGATGGTCGTGTTGGCGTGTCCCAAAACCTCCGAAAGAGACTTGATCTCAAAGCCCACTTCCACGGCGCGGGTTGCAAACGTGTGGCGAAGCGTATGGAAATGCACGCCTTCCAGCCCACAGTCCCGGGTGTATTTCTCCATACGGTATTGCAGCGCCCGGGGTTCCATATACGCATCCGTTCCGGTAAGAACATAGGCCGTCGCACTGCCGGGGTGCATTTTCCCGCAGAGCTCGGCCGTGTAAGCCGTCATGGGAATCGTTCTTACGGAGGTATCGCTCTTTGGCGAGCCGATCACGATTCTGGTGCGTGTGGTTCCGGCCTCATCGGTATCCCGCAGTCTCTGCAATGTGACGGCGATCCGGATCGTCTTTTCCCGCAGGGATATGCTGCCCCACTGAAGTGCGCACAGTTCCCCAATCCGAACGCCGGTGAATAGCGTCAGAAGGACGCCGAATTTGCACGTATCCATGTCGGTCAGCAGATAGGCAACAAACCGCCGCTGCTCCTCCCGGGAAAGAACCCGCGTCTCCTTGCGGCTGCACTTGGGATAGTTTATCTCCACAGCCGGGAAAATTCTGGGAAAGCGCGCCGCAGTGTATTTCAGAACCCCGTGCAGCACGACGAGGATATCGTGTACCGTTTTCGGAGCAAGCTCTTCTTCCAGCAGCAGCTCCTTCGTAAAATCGTCGACCAGACCGCTGGTAAGCCCAAGGGGGAAGCATCCGCCGAGCCGCGGCTTGATGTGTTTGTTCAGCGCCGTATCGTATTTAATGTAGGTCGCCTCCTTTACCTTCGCTTTTCGCAGTTGCAGCCACTCGTCGCAGTAGAACGCGAAGCGGTGGCGGGAATCAGTTGCCGGAGGTGGTGAACCGTCGACCATGGCGGCTTTGAACTTCGTGACTTTTTCCTTTGCTTCTTTATAGGTTTTGCCGTAGCAGAACCCATACTTGATTTTGCCGGAAAGCTCATAACCCCTGATGTATCGAGCCTCCCAGCGGCCGTCCTTCCTTTTGAAGATGTTTTCACCCTTTGACATTTGTAGAACCTCCTTATAAAATGTGGCGGCTGCTATGGCCGAACCTGGTATATTTGCGGCAGTCGAAGATTTCCGACTGCGCATTTGACTGCGCTGCGCCTGCAAGCCGAGAAATTTGTGTCGAACCTCCACTACAGGCGCTGTTGCGTTCCTGTTAAATTCATAATTTTACCATTGAATTGAGGATGACCCGTTGACTTTTTACAAAAGACTATGCTATAATATGGTCGTTCAGTGTAGGAGCGGTGTTCTCGCAGAGGGGCAAACTCCACGAAAAAAATGGTCAGAAACAGGCAGGTCGTATAACAAAAAAACGCCCCATCTGACAGCATTCATGCTGCCAGATGGGGCGCTTTTGACTAAAAGATAACGGCAACCAGCTTTTTCAGCCGGTTGCCGTTTATGCGCAAAAAGTTTGGTTCCTACAAAATTATAGGCGTTTTTGTTTCCTACATAATACACATAGCATCGCCAAAGGAGAAAAACCGATATCTCTGCTTCACCGCTTCTTCATAGGCGTTCAGCACATGCTCGCGGCCCGCAAACGCGGACACCAGCATGACGAGGGTGCTTTCCGGGAGATGGAAATTGGTGATCAGACCGTCCATGGCCTTGAAGGTATAGCCCGGGTAAATGAAAATATCCGTCCATTTGGACTTGGCCTCGAAGGTGCCGTCGTCGTTTACCAGGGATTCCAGGGTGCGGCAGGAGGTCGTGCCTACGCAGATGATGCGCCCGCCGCTTCGCTTCGTCTCGTTCAGCATTTTTGCGGTTTCGGCGTTCATCATGCACAGCTCGGAGTGCATGTGATGTTCGGTCACCTCCTCCGCCTTTACCGGGCGGAAGGTGCCAAGACCCACGTGAAGGGTCACAAAGGCTTCGTTTACGCCCTTTTCCCGGATTTTCTCCAACAATTCTTTGGTGAAATGCAGCCCCGCCGTGGGCGCGGCAGCAGAGCCGACCTCCTTAGAATAGACGGTCTGATACCGCTCCTGATCCTGAAGCTCCTCCTTGATGTAGGGCGGCAGAGGCATTTTTCCCAGGCGTTCCAGCACCTCCAGGAAAATTCCCTCGTACTTAAATTCCACCACCCGGTTGCCGTCCTCCTGCACCTCCCGGACAACGGCGGTCAGCTCGCCGTCTCCGAAGATGACCTCATTGCCGACCTGCATTTTCCGGCCGGGCTTACACAGGCACTCCCAGCACTTGTTGCCCAAGTCCCGCAGAAGCAGCACCTCAACCACGCCGCCGGTAGGGCGATGCCCCATGAGCCGGGCGGGCAGCACCCGGGAATCGTTCATCACCAGGCAGTCGCCGGGGTTCAGATAGTCGATGACGTCGTAAAAATGCTTGTGCCGAATCTCTCCGGTTTCCCGGTTCAGCACCATCAGCCGGGAACCGTCCCGCCGCTCCAAGGGCGTCTGGGCGATCAGTTCTTCCGGCAGATCATACCAGAAATCATGTGTTTTCATGGTTTTCCTCCCTATTCTCTGTGCCCACAGTATAGCCCATTTTTTCCCGTTTTGCAACAGACAAAATACATTCCCCCGGCATAGACTGGCGTGGAGGTATCAGCCTATGAAACAACCATTCTTTACAGGAGCCTGTACGGCACTCGTCACCCCGTTTCTCGGAGGAAAGGTCAACTATCCCATGATGGAGCAGCTTCTGCGGCGGCAGATCGACGCGGGCATCGAAGCCGTGGTGATCTGCGGCACCACCGGAGAGTCCGCCACCCTGTCCGACTGCGAAAAGCTGGAGCTGTTCCGTCGGGCGAAGGCATACGCCGGGGACAACTGTCTGATTATTGCCGGAACCGGGTCAAACTGCACCGAACACGCGGCTGCCCTGAGCCGGGCGGCGGAGGGCGCGGGGGCGGACGCGCTGCTTGTGGTCACTCCCTACTACAACAAAGCCACACCGGAGGGTCTGCTTGCCCACTACAGCGCCGTCGCCGAAGCGGTACATATCCCGGTCATCGCCTACAACGTCCCCTCCCGCACCGGCGTCGATATTCCCGTGGAGGTCTACACCCGGTTGTCCCGGATTCCCAACCTGGCAGGCGTCAAGGAAGCGTCTTCCAGCATCTCCAAAATCGCAAAGCTCTGCGCCGCCTGCCCGGATTTTCCCGTTTGGAGCGGCAACGACGATCAGGCGGTGGCGGTGATGTCCCTGGGCGGGCAGGGCGTCATTTCGGTTCTGTCCAATGTCGCCCCCGTGGAGACCCAGGCCATGGCCCAGGCGGCGCTGGCGGGAGATTTTGACACCGCCGCCGCATTGCAGGCGGAGCTGCTGCCCCTCATTGAGCTGCTGTTCTGCGAGGTCAACCCCATCCCCGTAAAAGCCGCCATGCAGCTCATCGGCTACGACTGCGGAGGATGCCGTCTTCCGCTGACCCCCATGAGCAGCGAAAATCTGGAAAAGCTGAAAAAGTACCTGCTGTAAACGAAAAACGCCGCCCTTTTAGTGGGTAGCCACAAAGCATTGTGGAGCGTATCGATACAGATACGCTCCACTTCTCGTGCTAAATGCGGGTACAGCCTCTTGGCTCTCCCTTTGGGAGAGCTGTCACCGCAGGTGACTGAGAGGGCGCTGCCCGCTGGCTTTCCCTCTCCGTCTTCGCTTCGCTCAGCCACCTCTCCCACAGGGAGAGGCAAGGGGTGTAGTTCATTATCCCACTGTGCCTGTTGACTGTCTGATGCACCCCGCCCAATTCGGGTGGCATCTTCAAAGGAATCAGGCCGCCCACAACTTCCGCGGACGGCCTGCATTTTTATTACAGTTTCCTCTGCATTTCTATACTGCGGACAGTAAAGCCGCATTTCTGGTAGAAAGCCACGGCGGCGTCATTCTGGGGATAAACCCCCAGCTGCAAATCCGTACAGCCAAAGGCTCTTGCCAGCGTGCGGACATCCTCCATCATCTCCGTGCCGATGCCCTGACCGCGAAGGGTCTCCTCAACGGCAATTTCGTCGATCAGCAGAACCTTCCGCTTGACCAGTCCCGGGCTGTCGTAATTCCGGATTTTCAGACTCGCATAGCCCACCACCGCGCTGTGCAGTCGGGCTACATACAAAGACCGCTCCGCGATCGCTTCCCGAAACCGCTCCGGCGGATACATTTCCCGGGGCATTTCATAAATATCCGGCCGCCAGGCAACGTGCATGGCGTGTACCTGACGCGCCAGCCGGTTCACTGCTTCCCGGTCGGTCTCCACTGCAAGCTCCAGCATCAGGCCAGCACCGCTTTGTGGAAAATCTTCTTGCCCTTGCGGATCTTCACGCCCGCTTTCAGCATTTCCTCCGTCACGGCAAACTGGGCACTGGGCACCTTCTCGTCGTTGACCAGAACGCCGCCCTGCTCCACCAGCTGCCGCGCCTGCTTGTTGGAGGGCGCCAGTCCGCAGGCCACCATCAGGTTCAGAATGCCGATCTTGCCGTCTGCCAGCTTGTCGGCGGAAATTTCCGTGGTGGGCATGTTGGCATCGTCACCGCCGCCCACAAACAGCGCTTTGGCGGCGGCTCTGGCCTTTTCGGCCTCTTCCTCGCCGTGAACCATCCTGGTCAGCTCAAAGGCGAGGATTTCTTTGGCCTCGTTGAGCTTGGCGTCCGCCCAGGTGTCCATCTCGTTGATCTGCTCCAGGGGCAGGAAGGTCAGCATCCGGATGCACTTCATCACGTCGGCGTCGCCCACGTTGCGCCAGTACTGGTAGAACTCAAAGGGAGAGGTCTTGTTGGCGTCCAGCCAGACGGCGTTTCCGGCGGTCTTGCCCATCTTGTTGCCCTGGGAGTCCGTCAGCAGCGTGATGGTCATGCAGTGGGCGTCCTTGCCCAGCTTTTTGCGGATCAGCTCGGTGCCGCCCAGCATGTTGCTCCACTGGTCGTTGCCGCCGAACTGCATGTTGCAGTTATAATGCTGGAACAGGTGGTAGAAGTCGTAGGACTGCATAATCATGTAGTTGAATTCCAGGAAGGACAGTCCCCGCTCCATGCGCTGGCGGTAGCAGTCCGCCCGGAGCATGTTGTTGACGGAGAAGCACGCGCCCACCTCCCGCAGCAGCTCCACGTAGTTCAGGTTCAGCAGCCAATCGGCATTGTTGACCATCTGTGCCTTCCCTTCGCCGAACTCGATGAAGCGCTCCATCTGCTTCTTGAAGCACTCGGCGTTGTGGTTGATGTCCTCCTTGGTGAGCATTTTCCGCATGTCGGTACGGCCGGAGGGGTCGCCGATCATGGTCGTGCCGCCGCCAATCAGGGCGATGGGCTTGTTGCCTGCCATTTGCAGACGCTTCATCAGGGTCAGCGCCATGAAATGACCGGCTGTCAGGCTGTCGGCGGTGCAGTCAAAGCCAATGTAGAAGGTGGCCTTGCCGTTGTCGATCATTTCCCGGATTTCTTCCTCGTTGGTGACCTGGGCGATCAGGCCACGGGCAACCAGTTCATCATACAGTTTCATATTTTTCATTTTTCCTTTCTTATTGCGCTGCGCCGCAGGTGATGAATGTGATCAGAGCCGCGCGCAGAATATTGACGTTTGTTTCTTCCAGAACGGTGTCTTTGGGCGTGTGGATGCGGGATAAATACAGGATTTTCCCCTTTTTCCGCAATGCGCAGATGCCCACGCCGTAGGGAAAATTCACCTGGTCTGAGGGATGGACGGAAAAGCCTTTTTCCTGCACCAGGACGTTCTTTTTCCCGAAATAACCGCAGGCTTTATAGAGAGAAGTCAGCTTTTTCCGGTCCTTTTTCAGCTTTTTCGTAGGAAGCATGCGGATATGGTCTCCGTCTCCCACGCAGTCCAGATTGAGAACGAGCTGGCCGTCCGACGCTTTTTTATGCGCCTTGCGGTAGGCGGCGGAGCCGATCAGCCCCGCTTCCTCCAGATCGAACAGGACGAAGCAGACCTTGCCCCGCTGGCTTTCCGGCAGGGAGCGGGCAATTTCCAGCAGCGTGACCACGCCGGAGGTATTGTCGTTGGCGTTGTGCTTGTTGGCGGGGCCAATCAGCATCAGGGCAATCAGCACCCACACGCCAAGAATCCACACATAGTACCCCGCGTCGAAGCTCCCCGCCAGCAGCCCTGCCAGCGCCCCCGGAATCGCCGGGGCAAAGAACATCAGCAGCACCATGGCCAGCTGATATCCTGTAAACGCCCAGAAATTACAGGGTGCAATCAGATTGGGGATGGGCAGCCGGGCGCAGGTGTCATAGTGGGCGGTGATCAGATACTGCGCCGTCTCCGGGTCGCCAATCACCACGTTCCGGCAGCCGAAGCTCCCCTTTTCGACGGTTGGCGAATAACCGAACTGCTTTAGATAAGACTGCGCCGCATCCCGGAATTCCTGCTTCTGCTGTTTGCTTTTCCGCACGGGAAACGCGGTCAGGACATCCATGGGTCGTGTCAGCATAGTATCCCCTCCTTTTTATGGAAAAACGCCCTCTATCCCAACGGATAGAGGGCGTAAAATACGCGGTACCACCTCTAATTCGGCACTTTCTCACGAAAAATGCCCTCACGGCGTCCAGCAACGCCTCTCGCTGTACCGGGCGAACCCCGTCCTTTCCTACTTCTGCGTTTCAAATTTCAGAAAGGCCACTCCGGGAGGTATTTCGGCGCTTTTCCCCACTGCCTTGCACCCACCGGCAGCTCTCTGGCGGGAATCGGGACGCTTACTTCTTCCCATCACTGTGTTGCTTGCATTATCCTAACAAAAGGATCAAAATTTGTCAAGGGTAAACTCGCATAAATTCTTCGCATACCACCGGCATATCCTCGTCAAAGGTCAGTCCTCCAGCGTTCATTTCCCGGGTAAAGAAGTCCCGGTGCACCTCCCGCCAGGATTCCAGGCTCCGGTCGTCCTCCCCTTCCCGGAAGGCGTGATCGGCACTGACCTCCCGGAACGGCACGACATAGACCTTCGTCGTGCGGATGATGCAGACCGCTTCGCCCTTTGTGTTCAAAATGACGCTGTAGTCCCCCGCTTTGGGAAGCGGCTCCTGTTCCTGCTCATATAGGGGGTAGGCCGAGGCCGTAGCGGCCTTGATACCGTTCAGGACAAGCTCTGCCAGCGCGTCCGGTGCGCCGCCGAACGCCCAGTCATCGTAATCCGCCTTTATCCCCGACTTTTCGCAGAAGCGTTCCCACATTTCCGCTGCATTCATTATCGTTATCCTCTCAGCATTTCTTCCGCGCTTTTCAGCGTGGTTTCGGTAATCGTCGCGCCGCCGATGATGCGCGCCAGCTCCCGCTTTCTGCCCTCCAAATCCAGGGGCGTCACAGAGGTGTATGTCCGTCCGTTCCGCTCTTGCTTGGCGATGAGCAGATGGTTGTCCGCCAGCGCCGCCAGCTGGGGCAGATGGGTGACGCACAGCACCTGTTTGTGGGCGGCGACGCTTTTCAGCTTCTGAGCGACCTTCTGGGCAGCCCGACCGGAAACGCCGGTGTCCACCTCGTCGAAAATCAGGGTCTCCACCTGATCTTTTTCCGCCAGAACGTTTTTCATGGCCAGCATGATTCTCGCCAATTCGCCGCCGGAGGCCACCTTGCTCATGGGTTTCAGCGCTTCGCCCGCGTTGGCGGACATGTAAAACGCCACGGCGTCCGCGCCGGTAACAGTCAGCTCCGTCTCCCGGAATTCGCAGGAAAACTGCACTCTCGGCATATCCAGCTGGGTCAGCTCCGTCAGAATGCGCTCCGACATGGCCTTTGCTGCCGCTTTCCGGTTTTCCCGGAGGGCGATCGCCGCGTCCCAGGCGGCTTTTTCCGCCTTTTGGAGCTTCCCTTTCAGCCGTTCCAGATGGTCGTCGGCAAATTCGATGTCGTCCAGCTCTTTTCTCGCGCTGTCCAGATAGGCCAGGATGTCCTCACAGGTCGTGCCGTATTTCCGGCGCAGCTTGTGAATCACGTCCAGCCGGGACTCGATCTGTTCCAGCTCATCGGCGGAATAGCTTAAGCCATCCCGGGCGTCCCGAACCTCCTCGGCGGCGTCCTGCACCTGATACATGAGGTCCGCCACCCGCTCGTGGAGGGCGTTGAAGCTGTCGCTGAACCGGGACAGCCGGGCAAGGGCATACTCCGCCTGGGCAAGCAGCCCGGCGGCGCCGTCGGTATCGTCCCCGCCGTAGAGACATTCCACGGCCGTTTCCATGCCGTTGCTCAGCTTTTCGGCGTTTTGCAGAATCTTCCGCCGGTCTTCCAGTTTTTCGTCCTCCCCCGGTTCCAGCTCTGCCTTCTCGATCTCCGCAATCTGGTATTTCAGGGTCTCCATGCGGCGCAGCTTTTCCCCTTCGTCCATGGTCAGGCGGTCAATTTCCCGCCGCAGCTTCGCCACCGCTTCGTATTTTTCTCCGTAATCGCTCCGAAGCGCCTCATTCCCGGCAAAGGCGTCCAGGAAAGCCAGATGGTTGTCCTCGTCAAACAGGGACGCGGAATCGTGCTGACCGTGGATGTTGATGAGCTGGATGCCCAGCTTCCGCAGAATGGACACGGTGACAAGGCTTCCGTTGACCCGGCAGACATTTTTCCCGTCCAGGAAAATCTCCCGCTGGACGACTGTCTCCGGGTCGTATTCCACGCCGTTATCCTCGAACCACTGTAGCTTGGGAACGCCGGTAAACACCGCCCGGACGGTGGCCTTATTCGTCCCGGTTCGGATCATGTCCCGGTACGCCCGCTCGCCGAGGATGGCGGAAATTGCGTCAATGACAATGGATTTGCCCGCGCCGGTTTCGCCGGTGAGGACGGTAAATCCCCCGTCGAAGGAAATATCCGCGCTTTCAATCACCGCGATATTTTCAATATGCAGAAGGCTCAGCACGGTTATTCCCCCTCTCAGCCGTTTATCAGGCTCTTGATCTCGCCGCAGAAGGCCGCGGCGGCGTTGGTATCCCGCATGATGACCACCACCGTGTCGTCACCGGCCAGGGTTCCCAGCACCACGTTCATATTCATGGCATCCAGCGCGGAGGCCGCCGCGTTGGCCAGTCCCGGCAGGGTGTGGATGACGATGAGGTTCTGGGCATAGTCAAAGCTGGTGACGCACTCCCGGAAGATGGTGTTCAGCCGCCCCGTGAAGGCGCTGGGTACCTCCCTGGCCGCCGTCGTGTAGCGGTAGGTGCCGAAGCTGGTCAGCTCTTTGACGATCCGCAGCTCCTTGATGTCCCGGGAAATGGTCGCCTGGGTGCTGGTAAAGCCCGCTTCCTGCAGCTCCTTAAGCAATTGCTCCTGTGTTTCCACGTTTGTCGTGGAGATGATCTCCATGATCTTTGCCTGTCTCTTCGATTTCAAACCCGGTCACCTCTTACACTTTCTTAAATTTCGCGTTGACCACATCATAAAAACTGCGTTCCTTCAGCCGAACCAGTTTCGTTTCCAAATGAGATTTCTGAACCGTCACCACGTCGCCCAGATTCAGCCGGAATGCCCTGCCGCCGTCCACGGAGACGTAGGCGTTGCGCCGGGCATTGCGCACCATTTCCACGGTGACCACCCGCCGGTCGGACGCCACGATGCACCGACTGCCCACCTCATGGGCGCAGATGGGCGTAATGATGATGTTGTTCGCCTCCGGCTCCACAATGGGGCCGCCGGCGGAAAAGCTATAGGCGGTGGAGCCGGTGGGCGTCGCTACGATCACGCCGTCGCCGCCGCACTCCATGGCCTGCACGCCGTCGCATTTTACGGAAAGATGCACGATTCTGGCGATCGCGCCCTTGGTGATCACCGCGTCGTTCAGACAGATGTCGTGGAACAGAATGTCCCGGCTGCGCTGCACCGTCACGTCCAGCATCATGCGCTTTTCCGTGGTGAATTCTCCGGTGGCCAGCATGGAAAGCTTTTCCAGCTCGGTGCTTTCCAGCTCCGCCATGAAGCCCATGGTGCCGATGTTCACGCCGAGAAGGGGGACGCCCCTCCGGGTAGCCGCCTTGGCCATGTGCAGAATGGTGCCGTCGCCGCCGAAGCAGATCACCAGTTCGGCATTGGGCAGCTCCCGATCCAGCCGGGAGAAGCGCAGATCTTTCGGCAGCTCGTAATTGCGGTCTACCTCAAAGGGCAGGCATAATTTGGGCTGAATGCCCGCGTTCCTCAGAATCTGCATGGCGTTTCGCATGGTCTGGAAGTTCCTGTCCCGGTAGGGATTGGGGGTCAGAATGACATTTTTCATGAATTTTCCCCCTTGTCCAGCGTCTGATGTGCCGATTCCACCACCAGCGCCGTATCCGGCCGAATGCCGTCCGCATCGTCCAGCGTCAAATGCGCCAAAAATTCGATATTTCCCTCCGGCCCCTTCACCGGGGAAAAGGTCAGGCCGAGAATTTTGAATTGCAGCTCGTCTGCCAGGGCGACGAAATTGTCCAGCACCTCTTTGTGGGTGGATTTCTCCCGTACAACGCCCTTTTTGCCCACCTTGTCCTTCCCCGCCTCAAACTGGGGCTTGATGAGACAAAGCACCTGCCCGGTGGGCTTCAACAGATTTTTGATCACAGGCAGAACCAGCTTTAATGAAATAAAGCTCACGTCCACCACGGACAAATCCAGCGGCTCCCCCAGCTGCTCCGGGGTGACATAGCGGATATTGGTGCGCTCCATGACCACGACCCGCGGGTCGGAGCGAATTTTCCAGTCCAGTTGGCCGTAGCCCACGTCGATGGCGAACACCTTTTTCGCCCCGTGCTGCAACAGACAATCCGTAAATCCGCCGGTGGACGCGCCGGAATCGCTGCACACGCAGCCCTCGGTCTTCACGCCGAAGTCCCGCAGCGCCTTTTCCAGCTTCAAGCCGCCCCGGCTGACGTAGGGACACGCTGCGCCCCGCACCTCAATTTCCACCGTTTCCTCGTAGGAAACGCCGGGCTTGTCGGCCTTCTGGCCGTCCACATATACAAGACCGCTCATGAT
>ERZ791802.1083-NODE-1083-length-22939-cov-22.335081_pt1 | contig 22939 bp, 19 predicted proteins | sample MGYA00510308_ERZ791802 | MGnify/ENA primary metagenome ERZ791802 (study PRJEB30046, sample SAMN00792028) | human gut metagenome | study: EMG produced TPA metagenomics assembly of the A metagenome-wide association study of gut microbiota in type 2...
CTTGGCCGATGAAGCCCGTAAAATCATTGCCGGTTGGGATGGGAAATCACTCACTCCCGAACAGCAGGAGGCCATCGAGGAGTTTGAGAATGTGGTGGATAATCCTTATCCGTGGGAGTATATTGAGGAGTAGAAAAAACTATAAATAAGCCTTCTCTTTGAGGAAAAAGCGTATATTTGCATATATCTTCTAAAAAAATAAGGCGAAAATGGAACAGGTGCGTAAATTGCCAATCGGCATACAGACTTTTGAGGAAATACGTAAGGATAATTATCTCTATGTGGATAAAACTGCTATAGTTTATCAGATTGCAAATGTCGGTAAGCCTTATTTTTTGAGTCGTCCACGTCGTTTCGGAAAAAGCCTGCTTATCTCTACTTTTGAGGCTTATTTTCAAGGACGTAAGGACTTGTTTCAAGGACTTGCGATCGAAAAATTAGAAACCGAATGGAAAGAATATCCGGTATTTCATTTGGATTTGAACGCCGAGAAATATGACAGTAAGGAAGCACTGGAACAGGTGCTTTCTCGTAATCTGAGTCTGTGGGAAGATCGATGGGGAAAGGATGTGGCAGAAGATACACTTGCTTCCCGTTTTATAGGAGTACTTAGGCGTACTTACGAACAAACTGGCAAACAAGCAGTAGTATTGATAGATGAGTATGACAAGCCCTTGCTTCAGGCTATCCTCGATGAACCGTTGTTGGAAGAATACCGTCGTACCCTGAAAGCCTTTTATGGAGTGTTGAAAAGTGCCGACCGTTATCTTCGTTTCGTATTCCTGACAGGAGTAACCAAGTTTGCACAGGTAAGTGTGTTCAGTGATTTAAACCAGTTGAACGATATCAGCATGAAACCTGCCTATGCCACGGTTTGTGGCATTACCAAGGACGAATTAGTGGAAACGTTTACTCCTGAGATTGATAATTTGGGAAAGAAGAACGGACTTACTTTTGACGAAACCGTATGTCGTTTGACAGCCTTATATGATGGCTATCATTTTGAAGAGTCGGCAGAAGGTGTTTTTAATCCCTTTAGCCTGCTAAATGTTTTTGATAGTTATAAATTTGATAATTACTGGTTCCAGACGGGTACACCTACCTATCTTGTTGACTTGCTGAAACAGAGTGATTATGATTTACGCCTGTTGATTGATGGGGTAGAAGTACAGGCATCCGCTTTTTCAGAATATCGTGCGGAGACAAGAAACCCGCTTCCTATGATTTATCAGAGTGGTTATCTCACAATCAAGGGATATGATAAAGAGGTCAGTCTTTATACTTTGGGATTTCCTAATGATGAGGTTCGTTATGGCTTTTTGAATTTTCTGATCCCCTATTATACAGAAGTGTCTGATGCGGAGACCGGTTTTTATATTGTAAAATTCATGCGTGAGTTGAGAGCCGGTAATGTAGATGCCTTCATGGAGCGCCTGAAGGTGTTTTTTGCAGGTATGCCTTACGAATTAAGTGAGAATACTGAGCGTCATTATCAAGCCATTTTCTATGTAGTCTTTACCCTAATGGGACAATTTGTAGAAACGGAAGTCCGCAGTGCCCGTGGCCGTGCCGATGCAGTTGTGAAAACAAAAGACTTTATTTTTGTTTTTGAATTCAAACTGAATGGAACCGCTGAAGAAGCGTTGAAGCAGATTGATGAAAAAGGGTATCTGATTCCTTATACCTTAGATGGGAGGAAGTTGGTGAAAGTAGGGGTGAACTTCAGCAAAGAAACGAGGAATGTGGATGAGTATGTCATAAGATAGTTCTCTGCCCATTTCATTAAACAGGTCGGTTCCATTATCTGTAATCTATGAATTTGAAAATTGTAGAAAGTTTTTTTATTTGCTTAAAGTAAAGGTTGCCATTGAATATTGCAAAACTATTTAATTGTTAAAAATGTAATTTAAATGGTGTATAAGAATCTTTACGGGTGCTATAATATGAGCACTCATTAAATGGTTCTTGATGAACTTGAAAGTATGCGTAGATACAATAAATCCTTACGAACCAACTGTTCTATGGTTCGGAACAGACCGCTAAAAATACGTTTTTGATTTACTCAATTATAGAAAGCTGCAAGATGAACAGGTTACGCCCTGTTAAATATATTGCAGATGTTTTACGGAAATCAGTATCCGGTGATACGGATTATATGGCACTTCTGCCAATGAATATTTGACAATAACTTAATTATTAATCAAAAATATAATTCAATGTGGGCTATAATACCTTTATGGGGATTATAATTATACAGTGAGTGCCTACAGTTTTAAAGAAATAGGAATCTGATTCCATAAAATAGATCAAAAATCAGAAAAATATTCCATTTTGCATTTACTTCTTGGTAGATTGAAGACGTAAGTTCTTCATTTATTGTTTCCATCAAAATATAGAAAGCCATTGTACATTCCTTCGGAAGAAGAAACAGCATTTATAGAAAAAATACAAGGTCATTTATCGATCATTATATATGCCGTACTTCAAAATGTGAAGGAACTGAGGATTTTATAAATGCTGTGGTCAATAATAATATTGGTATACTAGTTGTTGGTAGCGATCAGTATTGAAGGTCATTACATAATAATTATTTGGATGATATGTTTCTACAATTTGCAGAACATCTTTCAATTAAGAAAAGAATTGCTTATGCTATATCATTTAGTACGGATGTGTGGGAATATAAAGAAACTCTTACTGGAAAATGTGCAAAATTAGTAAAATATTTCGATGTTGTTACAGTTTGAGAAGATAGTGGCGTAAAGCTTTGCAAGGAGTATTTATGCGTGAATGCTTTCCATGTTTTAGATCCAACCATGTTTTTGCAAGGAGAAGATTATTTGAAAATCTTAGAAAAATCGAATACTCCAAAGTCTAATGTTAATCTTTTTGATTATATTCTTGATCCTAATCCAGTAAAATAACAATTTGTAAAAAAATATTACTAATAGAGTTATCTTGTAATCCTTCTATATATTACCTAAATGTAATGAAGATTATAGAACAAGGGAGAATGTAAAAAACATCTGGAAGAGTATACTCTTATCCTTCATATTTGACTTGGCTAGCAGCATTTAGGGATTCTAAAATGACAATTGTAGATTCCTTCCATGGAATGCTCTTTAGCATAATATTTAATATTCCATTTTGGGTAATAGGAAATCCTGAAAGAGGAATGTCGTGATTCGTATCTTTATTAAAGATTTTTGGACTTGAAGATTAGTAAACATAAATGATTTAAAATCTATGGATTTAAATAGGTCAATTGATTGGGAGTATGTCAATAATATTTTATCAATAAAAAGGAGAGATTCATATCAAATTTTGGAAAATGTTTTGAAATAAAACTTATTATTTACCCTAAATTACGAATAAAACTATTTAATAATATGAAATCAATTATGTTGGTTTTTGGTACTCGTCCAGAGGCCATTAAGATGTGTCCACTGGTCAAAGAGTTTCAGAAGTACCCAGATGAATTTAAAACTGTAGTTTGTGTAACAGGTCAGCATCGTGAAATGCTCGATCAGGTGCTTACTATCTTTGATGTGAAGCCTGATTACGACCTCAACATCATGAAGCATGGTCAGGATTTGACAGACGTTACTACACGTATCCTTATAGGTCTTCGTGATGTGTTCAAAGAGTGCCGTCCTGATGTGGTGCTCGTTCATGGAGACACCACCACATCTACCGCAGGTGCACTTGCTGCATTCTATGCTCAGATTATAGTTGGGCACGTGGAGGCAGGTCTTCGCACACATGACCTCTATTCTCCATGGCCAGAGGAGATGAACCGTCAGGTAACAGGTCGTATTGCAAATTACAATTTTGCTCCAACTCCTCTTTCGGAAAAAAATTTGAAGGATGAGAATGTTCATGGTGAAATCTTCGTGACTGGTAACACTGTTATTGATGCTCTCCACATGGTTGTTGAGAAGCTTAAGACTGATGATGTACTTCGCGCAGAGCAGGATGATGTACTTGCTAAGGCTGGGTATGACGTAAATCGTCTTGCTAATGGTAAGAAACTTGTCTTGATTACTGGCCATAGACGTGAGAACTTTGGCAATGGTTTCATTCGTATGGTAACTGCCATGAAGGATCTCTCAGAGAAATATCCTGAGGTAGACTTTGTGTACCCAATGCACTTGAATCCAAACGTACGTAAGCCCATCCATGAAGTATTTGGAGAGAATCTCACTCGCCAAAATTTCTTTTTTATTGAACCTTTACAGTACCTTGAGTTCGTTCACTTGATGAGCAAGGCTAATATTGTGCTTACCGATTCAGGTGGAATTCAGGAGGAGGCTCCAGGTTTGGGCAAACCAGTACTCGTAATGCGTGACACTACAGAGCGTCCAGAGGCACTTGTAAGCGGTACCGTACATCTTGTTGGTACTGATTACGACAAGATTTTAAATGAGGTAAGCACACTGCTCAATGATGCAGTTGCTTATGAGAAGATGAGCAAGGCTGTTAACCCTTATGGTGATGGCAAGGCATGTCGTAGAATTGTAGATGCTTTGAAATAACTATCATTGACCTTTCATTATAGTATGGTAGTTTCTAAAAATGTCACTTCATGGCTAAAAATATTTTGTGCTTTTGGCGTTCTCTTAGGGCATACTTTCTATTATTCGGAGAATTCATATTTAAAAGCATTTGTTATGTTGCCACCATTCGGGTATTTTCTTGGTTCTGTTTGTGTTGGCATTTTTTTATTTTTGTCAGGGTATGGTTTGACTTATTCATATATAAATAAAAAGAATTATCTTTCAAATTTTGATAAGAGACTTAGATCAGTATTTTTCCCCTTTTTTATATGTTCAATAATATATCAGATACTATCTTATTTAATAAAATTGAGAATACCAGATCAAAGTTTAGTCATTGATAGTTTAATTGGTGGTGATACAAATGTTTTTTTGCCGTTTTCATGGTATGTATTCCTTCAAATTGCATTATATTTTGCATTTTACTTTTCTTTTAGGTTCATAAATAAACTATATATTGGTGAGTTTTTTCTAACAATATTGAGCCTATCTATATTGTTCCTCTTAAGGAAATTGAATTTCCCTTCTTATTGGCTAGTTGCAATTCCTAGTTTTCTATTTGGTAGTTATTTTGCATATTTAGCAGATAGACTATCTCCCAAATTCGAAAATCTAATTATAGTAATATTGATTTTCTTTGTTATATCTGTATTAATATTAGACATAGATATTCCTTTGTTAAATTACGGATTATTCTCCATAGTTATTATTTCAATTATAAATAAGTCTCTTGGTAAAAATCCCCCCCATTTTATTCGAAGACTAGATGGTAATTATAGCTATTTTATATACTTGTGTCAAGGTTATACTGTAATATATGTCGACAAAGTAAATACGATTTTATATGTAATCGTATGTATTTTGGGAACTTTCTTATTATCATATATTTTAGACTTTGTATATCGTAGAATATTCGATATTGCACGTAACCAATAATAGTAAATAATTAATTTATTTAGATTACAAATATTTTTAAATATGAAAGCATTGATTTTGAATAGCGGCCTTGGTAGCCGCATGGGTGCTATCACAAATGAGCATCCTAAGTGTATGACAGAAGTGTCTTACAAGAACACAATTCTTAGCCGTCAGCTTCGCCAGTTGGTTGCTTTTGGAATTGAGGAAGTAGTTATCACTACTGGTTACTATGACAAGGTACTTGTCGACTATTGCAATGTTCTGCATCTTCCTCTCAAGTTCACATTTGTGAACAATCCTGTTTACGACAAGACAAATTACATCTATAGTATCTATTGTGCTAAAGAGCAACTAAAGGATGAGGATATCATCTTGATGCATGGTGATCTCGTTTTTGAGAACTTGGTAATGGAGACTGTTATGGATTCTGAAAAGAGTTGTATGGTGGTTAGCAGCACGTTGCCACTTCCAGAGAAGGATTTCAAGGCTGTTGTAAACAATGACAAGATAGAGAAAGTGGGTATCGAGTTCTTTGATTATGCAGTAGCAGCTCAGCCACTCTATAAGATTCTCAAGGAAGATTGGAATGTATGGCTCGAGAACATTGAGAAGTTCTGCGAGAATAACAACCGTAAGGTTTATGCTGAAAATGCTTTCAATGAGGTATCTGATGAGTGTAACATCTATACATGTGATATAAAGGATATGCTTTGCTCTGAGATTGACACTCCAGAGGATTTGGAGCGTGTATCTGTAGCACTCAAGGAAGTAAATGAACGCACTGTTTACATGTGCTTCTCTACAGAATACATCCATTCTGGACATGTGGCTATCATTAATAAAGCTAAGCGCCTTGGTCGCCTGATTATTGGTGTACTTTCCGATGAGGCTGTATCAAGTTACAAACGTTACCCGCTTATTCCATTCGATGAGCGCAAACAGTTGATGGAGAATATTACTGGTGTTGAGCGAGTGGTTGAGCAGAAGAATCTCTCTTATACAGAGAATCTTCGTGAGCTGAAGCCTACATACGTTGTTCATGGTGACGATTGGTGCGAGGGTTTCCAGAAGCCTATTCGTCAGGAGGTTTGTGAAGTACTTGCTGAATATGGTGGCAAGCTCGTTGAATATCCTTATTCTAAGGATGTCAAATATGACACACTTGATGCTAATCATCGTGCAGAACTTTCTATACCTGATATTCGTAGAAGCCGTCTTCGCAAGGTTATCGAGATGAAGGGTCTTGTTACTGCACTGGAGGCTCACTCTGGTATTACAGGTTTGATCTGTGAGAAGACAACTGTTCTTCAGGACGGTAAGACATATCAGTTTGATGCAATGTGGGTATCCTCACTTTGCGACTCTACATCAAAGGGTAAGCCAGATATTGAGCTCGTGGATATGACATCACGTTTCCGTACGATTGATGATATCATGGAAGTTACCACTAAGCCTATAATTTTTGATGGTGATACGGGTGGTTTGACAGAACACTTTGTATATACTGTGCGTACTCTCGAACGTATGGGGGTTTCTATGATTATTATTGAGGATAAGACTGGCTTGAAGAAGAATTCTCTCTTCGGTACTGAGGTGAAACAGACTCAGGATACTATTGAGAACTTCTGCGCAAAGCTCCAAGCAGGTAAGAAGGCTCAGAAAACTAAGGAATTCATGATTTGTGCTCGTATTGAGTCACTTATCCTTGAACAAGGTATGGAAGATGCATTGAACCGTGCATTTGCTTTTGTTGGTGCAGGTGCTGATGCCATCATGATTCACTCTCGAAAGAAAGATCCTTCAGAAATCTTCGAGTTCATTGAAAAGTTCCGTGCTCAAGATAAAAATACACCAATAGTTCTCGTTCCTACATCATTCAATACTGTTACAGAAGAAGAATTCAAGGCACGGGGTGCTAACATAATTATTTACGCGAATCAATTGACACGTACAGGATTTCCTGCAATGCAGAATGCTGCTCGCACTATCCTCGAAAATCACCGTGCTAAGGAGTGTGACGATATGTGTATGAGTATCAAGGAAATTATTAACCTCATCCCTGAAGAATAATCATGATTTCTCCAAAGTTTTTTATTGAGACCCTCAAGTCTTATGATATAGATTTCTATGCAGGAGTTCCTGATTCTCTGCTCAAGAATATTTGTGCTTACATTGCTGACAATATGGATGCTCAGCACAATATCATTGCAGCCAATGAAGGCGCTGCTGTTGGTTTGGCTGCAGGTTACCATTTGGCTACAGGCAAGGCTGGTGTTGTTTACATGCAAAACTCAGGTGAGGGCAACATAATCAATCCTCTTGCATCGTTAACAGATAAAGAAGTTTATAATATTCCTGTACTTCTTCTCATTGGCTGGAGAGGTCGTCCAGGTGTGCGTGATGAACCACAGCACGTTAAACAAGGTAAGGTCACCACTGGTATTCTCAATACCATGGGCATCAACTATGATGTGCTCAGTACTGATGAGGAGAAGGCTGCTAAGCAGATTGCTATTGCAGTAGAGGCACTTAAGAATAATGAGGTGTATGCCCTCGTTATTGAAAAGGGAACTTTTGAGGATTACAAGCTTCAGAGTGTTGAGATAAATGACCTCACAATGACTCGTGAAAGCGCTATCCAGGCAGTTGCAGCTGCTCTTGGTGAAAAGGATGCTATTGTATCTACAACTGGCATGATCTCTCGCGAACTTTTTGAGTATCGTGCTAACAATGGAGAGTCTCACAATCGTGACTTTCTTACTGTAGGTTCTATGGGACATGCTTCTCAGATAGCACTCGGCATCGCTATGCAGAAGACTGATCGCACTATCTGGTGCTTTGATGGTGATGGTGCTATAATCATGCACATGGGGTCTATGGCCATTGTAGCCAGCAAAGAACCAAGGAACTTCGTACACGTTGTATTCAACAATGGTGCTCATGATTCTGTAGGTGGACAGCCAACAGTAGGTTTGAAAATTAATTTTCCATGCATTGCTCGTGGTGTTGGCTACAAGCACACCTTTAGTGTAAGTACAATGAAGGATCTCGAACAGATTCTCGAAGACGTGAAGAAAACAGAAGGTCCAACTCTCCTTGAAGTTAAGGTAAAGAAGGGTAATCGCAAGAATCTTGGTCGTCCAACAACTACTCCCGTTCAGAATAAGGAGGCATTGATGGATTTCTTAAGCAAATAATCAGATATGCAGCAAATTATCAAAGGAATAGATAAATTGCCACAGATATTGAAGGATGTCAATTGCAAGAAACTCTTTCTCGTGGTTGATTCATCTTTCCCATTCTTGAACATCAGGGATGCGATCGAGGCATTGGAAATGGAAAAGTTTTTTTTCTCAGGTTTTACTCCAAATCCTCTCTATGAGCAGGTTTGTAGGGGTATAGATTTGTTAAAGACAGAAAAGTGTGATACAATCCTTGCAGTAGGAGGCGGCAGTGCTATTGATGTAGCAAAGTGCATCAAGTTGGCAGTACTTGCGAAAGAAGGAAATGATGCTATTATTCCTCCTTTGGTAAGCACTTGTGTTGAATGTGACGGTAGTAAATTGTCATTTATAGCTATACCAACGACAGCAGGTACTGGTAGTGAGAGCACACATAATGCAGTAATGTATTATGAGAATGCAAAGCAGACTGTCACTAATGATGGTGTATTGCCTGATTATGCACTACTAGAACCATCTGTATTGAAGACACTTCCTTTGTATCAGAAAAAGTGCACTATGATGGATGCACTTTGCCAGGGTATCGAATCTTGGTGGTCGGTTAACTCTACAGAAGAAAGCTATAAGTATAGTCGTAAGACTATCGAACTGATTATGGCGAACTGGGAGAAGTATATCTTTGAAAATGATAACGAAGCATCTGCCAACATCATGCTGGCTGCAAATTATGGTGGTCGTGCTATAAATATCACTGCTACCACTGCAGCACATGCTATGAGTTATAAGATTACTTCACTCTATAAGTTTCCTCATGGACATGCTGTTGCAGTATGCTTGCCAGAGATTTGGGAGTATATGATTGGAAATATGGATAAATGTATTGATAAGCGCGGTGCAGTATATCTCTTTGATATCTTTGGCTCTATTGCTAAGGCAATGGGAGCAGAGAATTCTAAGAGTGCAATTGCTGTCTTCCGTGAAATGATGAAGAGAATGGGGCTTGGAAATCCTTCTTTTGAGAAAAAGAACGAGGATATTGAGGTACTTTCTACTTCAGTCAATCCTGTGAGGTTGAAGAATAATCCAGTGGAATTATCTTCTACTACAATATTGTCATTATATGATAAAATTGTATTTTAATGTTTACATAGCTACATAAATAAAAAATATTTCAATCCATTGTGTTAAGATGAATGTATTAGTTGCAGAATTACAATTGACAAAAGGGCATACAAGCTTATTTGAAAATACTTGTGATGTATTGCGTGATTGCGGATATAATGTGACGGCTATTGTACCCAATCATTTTATGGGCTATTTAGACGGAATAGAGCTTGTCTGGAGTAAACATACATATTATGCAGATGAGTGTAGTGTTGATACGCCAAAAAATCGTATATGTCATAATGTAAAAAATGCATTATTTGTTAAAGATTTATTAAAATCAAATAAATTTGATCTGTTGTTGATAGTAACGTATGACGAAATAGGATTATCGTTAACTTTTCCTTTACTCACAAGTAGAACGAAAATCTTTGTTATACATAACAACAATCTAGATAATATTGCATCATCAAAATATCGGAGAATTGCTTTTTCTTTATTTAAGGATAAGGTAGTTCATGTCGTTCTAGCTGGTTTTATCAAAAATAATATAGTTAGGCATTTTAATCTAAAAAGTAATAGAGTAATTGTATTTCCTCATCCGATTAAGCCTTTAGTTGCTAAAGGTAATCTTAGCATTGACTGTGTGGGATTAAGTAATGGAAATGACGAAAATATCATATGGCAGTTAATTGAGGCTGAGAAAGAAAATGATATATTTAAAAAGAAAGGCATTAAAATTGTACTCAAGTCTAATAAATATCAATTTGATGACGGCTTTCTTACAATTATTAATGGTTTCATTGATAATAAATTGTACGATAGTTATATAGTTAATGCAAAATCAATTTTTATGCCTTTCCCTCTAGATTTTAATAATCGCGTGAGTGGTACATTGATGGATGCGTTTGCTAATAATAAGCCTGTAATAGCAACGGGTATACCTGTAGTAAGAAAATGTTCCGAAACTTATGATAGAATTATTAAAGTATTTGATTTGCATACATTTATACTAGATATTGTTTCTTTGTCTACATCCTCAGATCTAATGCAGATTCAGTTCGATGAGTTTAAAAAATATCATAATAATGCAACATCGGCAAAAAAAATTAAAGCTAATATTAATAAGATTTTTGATCGGTTAGATGTTGAGGATTATTATGATTTTTGAAAATTATGATGAAGAAAAAGGATTTATTGTTTATATTATTTTGGTCTTCAGTAAATATTGTAACAGCTCAGACTCCGGTTTTGGCGTGTTTAATAGCGATATTTCAACATAGCCTTGTTTGGGAAAAATTATTCAAAAAGAATATTTTTGATGCATTTAAGTTATATATTATCTTTACTACAATTTCATTAGAGATTTCTGCATTTGTAGTTGGTATTGGTAACGGAAGTATCTACTGTTATTTCAATGTTCCAATTTTACATGGAATACTCGCGCTTTCTGAAATCTCAATAATTTTCTTATCTTTAGTGACATATGCTAAAAGAATAAAAACTAAATCAAATGGTAAGTTTATCTATCGCTGGATGTCTTTTTTTATGATATCGGGTATTCTTGCTAGTATTATCTCTCTGGTCATTAATGATAATAACATCTTAGCTTTCGGCTATTATCCTAAAGTTTCTATTTTAGAATGGCTGAATTTTGCAAGTCGTTTTTGTTTATTTCAGGCTACTGTAATTTTTATATATGTCTTTAATAGGTATAATGAACTTAGTAGAGTCTGTCAGGAATTATTAGTGTGTTTAGTCTTTTCTAGTGTATTTTTTGCAATTATTGGTTTTAAAGGTTATTATGGTGATGAGAATATAATGCTTTCTTCGTTAGCAATGGGTTTTACACCTTGTCTTTTACTAATGTATGATAAAAAATATTCTAATACGAATATAAATAAGATAACTATATTAGCTGGTCTTGTTGCAATTGTATCTTCATTCAGATATCCTTCTGTAATTGGTTCTAAATGGTATTTAGTTATACTATTTTCGGTGGTATGTCTGATTTACAAATATAGTGGAATTAAATCTTCAAAATATCTTTTAGTTTTCTTCATATTATTTTTATTACTAGTTCCACTTATTTCTTCTTTTGTATTTGAAATATTAGGAAGTGATAGTTATATTGCTTTTAAACTTAATCAGAGCTTTCAGGTTTTAGATGTTGCAGGGGCAGAATCATATGATGATTATTTGGCTGGAATGGGAGGATCTCCTTTATTCAGATTTGACGAAATACATAATATTTTTATAGAATATACTAAAAAACCATATTTTGCAATAATAGGTAAGGGTTTTGGTGGAACAACTTTACATTACACTGATTTATTACCATGGGAAACATATCATGGCGCTTTTTCAGTTGACCAAGTGAAAATGAACGCATACTATGCTATGCATGAGTCAGTTGCAACAGTTTTTCTTCGTCATGGTTTTTTGGGGGTATTTTTTATATGTGTATTGTTAATAAGGTTATTAAAATCACTCATAATCTCTAAATGGGCAGTTTTGGCTACGTTATTCTTATTCTTCTATTGGAGTTATGGCGGTTCATTTTCAATTGGCGTAATATCTGTTATATTAACAGTATATAAGTTGGACACTAAGCAAATATTGAGTCAATGTCAACGGTAAATATAGGTAAAGCTGATGTAATATGGTCATACATCGGAACATTTTTTAGAGTGAGTACAAATGTGATTTTGTTACCAGTCTTAATTTATTATTTATCGGCAGAAGAATTAGGATTATGGTATGTTTATGCAAGTATTACCCAATTAGTTGTATTATTTGATTTTGGTTTTGCACCAACTTTTGCTAGAAATATTTCATATACGTGGAGTGGAGCGGCAAACCTAAAATCAGAAAGTTTAGTAGTATCTGATACTGATATTACAGACTTCAAGGAATTTAAAACAATATTAATGTCATGCAAGCTTGTGTATATTGTGATTTCATTAATTACTTTTATACTACTTGCTACAATAGGCAGTATATATATATTACACATAACATCTAGTGATAAGTATATTATATCATGGCTTATTTATTCTTTTGCTGTATTTCTGAATATTCTTTATGGTTATTATACTTCTTTTTTGAGGGGTGTGGGTGCTGTAGCTGAAAATAATCAGGCTGCAATAGTATGTAAGATTCTCCAGTTATCTTTAACATGGCTTTTCTTGTTACTAGGTTATGGACTGGAAGGTGTTTCTCTTGCTTACCTTTTAAGCGGTTTATCACTACGATTAGTATCAAAGTATTATTTCTTTAGATATGAAGGCATTGGGACTTCTTTGCAGTCAGTTATTGTTAAGAACATCTATAAGAGGGCGATTAATAAAATTAAAATTATATGGCACAATGCTTCTAAAGATGGTTTAGTTACACTATCCTCTTTCCTTTTAACACAGGCAAATACTTTAATTTGCTCATATGTAATTGGATTGAGTCAGACTGGGTCTTATGGGTTATCAATGCAAATTGCTACATTAATTAGTTCTATTGCTGGTATACCATATTCAACATTTCAAACTAAAATGCAGAGTAATGCAATACTCGGAGATAAGAACTCTAACTTGGATATATTCTCAAGAGCAATGTTTCTATATGTCTTTTGTTTTATTTTATTATCTATCTTAAGTTTTATTTGTTTTCCTATTTTATATATTGTTAAACCGGATTTTTTTATCGATAAAACATTGTATGCATTTATATTAATTCAAACTATAATATATGGATATTACAGCTTATGTGCATCCTTTATTTCTTCTTACAATATTTTACCATATACAAAGGTGTTTGTTATTACATCTGTCATTTCTGTAACTTTATCTTTTGTGCTTGCTTCATTTACGACCATTGGTATTTACGCACTGGTATTATCACCGATATTTGTATCCTGTTATAATATTTGGAAATGGCCAAATTATGTGTTAAGTAAGATATTGAAAGTAAATTTATTAGAATTTATAAGAAATGGGTATATTAATTCTAAAGGATATATTTTTAAAATTAAACTATGAAGAATAAGCAATTAGATGAATTAAGTCTCGAAGAATATAAGAACATAGAATTTAATCTTCTTTGTAGTTTTGATACTTTTTGTAAAAAGCATCAAGTAAAATATTCTTTAGCTTATGGAACGTTATTAGGATCAATACGTCATAATGGGTTTATACCTTGGGATGATGACATAGATGTAATGATGTTAAGAGAAGATTACGAAAGGTTTCTTTCTTTAAGTAAAGAAGATGACTTATCTTTTGGTATTTTTTCGCCAGAAATAAATAAGGAGTATTATGCCCCCTATTGTAATATTTACGATTTGAATACTATTCTCGTAGAAGAGGGTAATAGTCATAGAGGTCTAGAAATAGGTGTTAAAATAGATATCTTTCCTGTAGATATTGTCCCTGACGATTATACAGAATATCTAAAAGTTCGTCGGAATTCGATGTTTATCAACAGGCTACTTGCATGGAAAAGATGGCCATTAAATGCGTATCGTAAGGGTTTACCTACTGTTAGAGCGTTACTGGTAAAAATTCTATTATTGTTACTTCCTTATTCTTATTTACAATCCAAATTAAGGAGTTTATGTTTAAAATATCGTAATACGGAATACAAATATTGCGATGTGGTGTGCTACAATCCTTATTCTAATTCTCGATTTAAGTTAGATATTTTCGATAGTATTATTGAACACCAATTCGAGGATAAGAAGTTCTCAATAATTTCAGATTACGATTATGTTCTGTCTGCTATATATGGTAATTACATGAAATTACCTCCAATAGAAAAAAGAATTTCATGGCATAATTTCAAAGTTTATAAAAAATGAAGAATAAAGTCTTTGTTATAATGAAAGAGGATATTATTAATTATCCTCCAGCAATAACTGTTATTAAGACCTTGGTTGATCTAGGGTATCAGGTATTTCATATAGGTAATTATAGTGATATAGAACAAAAAAATGATTTAAAAAACAAAGGTGTTCACTTTATTGAAACAGAACCATATAATGGTCTTAAAAACCTAGTCTCAAAATATATACAACAATATAAATTTAGAAAGATAGTTAATCATACACTTAATGAATATAATGCTAATAAAAAAGACTTTGTATGGCTGTTAAATGCAGAAACAATTGTATTATTATCAAACTTAACAAAGAACTATAAAACTATATTTCATTATTTTGAATTTACAACGCCATATGTAAATTGGAAATACAGATTAGTAAATCCATACTTTAACCCTTATAAAGCAAATAGAGAGACCTATCGAATAATTCAGTGCGAATATAATAGAGCACATATATTTAAAGCATTTCTTCATCTTAATGAACTTCCTATTATTATGCCAAATAAGCCATATGAAGGGAAATCTGATAATTTGATAATACCTATAGACATTATGGTTGTTATAGATAATTTGAAAAAAAAAATTGATAATAGAAAAGTTATTCTATATCAAGGGGTATTCCAAGGTAAAGATAGGAGGCTTAATGAATTCCTAGAAGCAACTTATCAATTACCATCTGATTATGTTTTCGTAGCAATGGGAAGCGATTCTCCAGCGTATAGAGAGTTAAAAGAAAAATATGAATCAGATTGTATAATATTTGTACCATTCATTAGACCGCCTTATCATTTAGAAATTACGAAACTAGCTACTTTAGGAATACTATCTTATGTTGCTAATGAAGATACTGTTGCTGGTGTTATAAACCCGATATATTGTGCACCTAATAAAATCTTTGAGTATTCTAAGTTTGGTAAACCTATGCTCGCTAATGATTTACCAGGACTTTCAACAATTTTCAGAATATATGATTGCGGTGAAACTATAGATTATCCTATAACATCACAAAAAGTTGCTAAAACCATTTTTAAAATTACTGAAAAATATCAAAGATATTCCGAAGGTGCATTAAATTTTTACAATTCTGTCGATATAAAAAAATGTGTCGAGCAAATACTCTCAGATAAGAAATAGTAAAATTATAAAAATAAATATATGTTCAAATTGTTAGATAGTGAACTTGAAGTAATTCATTCTGATTTATTAACCTTACTGAAAGTTTTTAGAGATGTATGTGAAAAAGAGAATATATGGTATTCTCTTGCATTTGGAACAGTTTTAGGAGCAGTGCGCCATAAGGGTTTTATACCATGGGATACTGATGCTGATGTTTATATTAAATTACCAGATGTTCACAAGTTTCGGGAGGCTTTTAAAAAACATCATCCAGATGGTGTCTTGATAAACGATAGGGAATCTAATCCTAAAAACACAAAGTCTCACGATATTATTTATTTTGAAAAGAAAACGTCATTTTCGGACTTGCATCTAGATATCTACCCTTTAGTAGGAGCTCCTGATGACCCAAAAGAGCAAAGAAAGTTTTGGAAAAAATGTCAAATCCTTGATAAAATTTTTAGATCAAAATATGTTAATGTCGCTGATTGTATTCCTAAAAATAAGCCAATAGTAACTGTTGTAAAATTTCTTGATCGTTTAATACCTGATAGTATTATTAAAGCAAATATTGATAAAAGAGAAAAGCAAAATAATTTTGAGTCATCAAATTATTGGTTTAGTCTTGTTGGGGCCTATGGACCTGTAGATAAGCATGTTTTCGATACTCGAGAACTTATGAAGTTTGAAAATGATGAATTTTATGTTCCAGGAAACTGGGATTTGTATTTGAAAACTTGCTATGGGGATTATATGACGCCTAGAAAATACTAAATACATAAATATGAGAATAATGATTTTTGGAAGTCTGATAAGCACTCATTCTGCTAAATGGGTGAATAGCTTTGCTGCTCGTGGTCATCAGGTAATGCTTGTTAGTTATCCTATACAACAGAAAAAAAATATAGTCTTTGATAAATCTGTAATAGTTCATCCGTTGAGGTTCGGTGGTAAATTAGGCTATTATCTTAATGTACCAGAAGTAAGAAGGCTAAATAAATCATTTAAGCCAGATGTTGTTAATGTCCATTATGCATCTGGTTTTGGTACATTAGCTCGATTAGCAGGATTACGACCTTTAGTCGTTTCTTGTTATGGAACAGATGTGTTTACTTATCCATTCCTAAATAGGTTTAATATGTACAATATCCGTAAAAATCTTAATTATGCAGATGCTATAGGATGTACAAGTAATATAATGGCTGATCAAACACGTATGGTGCTTGGAAAGCCAGATCAAAAAATTACGGTAACTCCTTTTGGAGTAAATATAAAGAATTGTGCACCAATGTCTTTTGAGAGAAAGGATGATAGACCTGTTATTGGTATTATCAAGTATCTTGAACCTATATATGATATCCCTCTGCTTATAAACGCTTTTAATATAATTTATAAGGAGATGGAAAACAAACCTCTATTGAGAATTTATGGAGATGGTCGTCTTAGAGATGAATTAATTGAATTGACCGTGCAATTAGGCATCAATGATTCTGTTATATTCATGGGACCTATTCCTAATACTGAGGTGCCAAAAGCATTGAGTGAAATGGACATATTCGTGAATTGTTCTAAGAAGGAAAGTTTTGGCGTAAACATGGTTGAAGCAATGGCATGTGAGGTTCCTGTAGTAGCAACAGAAACTGCTGGCGCAAATGAAGTTATTGAGCAGAATGTAACAGGAATAGTTCTTAAAGATCGTAATCCGGAAACTATGGCAAACGCATTTAGAGAATTACTGTCTGATAAGGATAGATGTAGAATAATGGGTAAAGCAGGCCGTGATAGAGTTCTACATTTTTATGATTGGGAAAAAAATGTCATAATCATGGAGAAGTTATATATATCATTGATTGCTAAGAAATAACTCTTATTGATGAGTTTTTTTAATTATTTATTTAGGCTACTGAAGGAGGTAAAAAATCCACCTTTATTTTTATATCATCTATTTCATTTTGCAAATATAAATATACCTTTATTTTTATCAAGAATAATAGGAAAGAGAAATTGTTCTGATTATTTGAAAGATAATATTGAGGATGTATTATTTTATACATATGATGGCTCATGTCAGGTTGTTCATCCTGACATGACTGTTTTTGGCGAGAAATGTGTTGTCGTTTTTACTCCTTATCCTTACGGAATGGAGGAGTACGAAAATCCTTGTTTATATATAGGTGATTCTCTTAAATCTCTTGAAGAAATCCTTGTGCCATTAGATGTTCAAGCTGAACACAAACGGGGATATCACATGTCTGATCCAAGTATTGCTTCGTTCAAAGATTCTATTTATTGTGTGTATCGTGATACAATAAATACCCGAGATTTCATTTATTTGAAAAAAATCAAATGTAATGATGGTAGTTATATTGTATCAGATAGAGTATTGTTGATACATAAAACTGACGAATATGTTCTTTCTCCTGCTATTTTACTTGATGCAAATTTGATTTATATGTATCATGTCAAAACAGATAAGCATGAATCTCAATTAATACTGAATACCTTCGATCGTACGACATATATCCATCATCAAACATATGATGTTACCATTATAGATGCTCCCGAGGAATATTATCTTTGGCATATTGGAATTTCATCTGATAATGATCAGGATAAGGTTGTTGATAGTGATTGTCGACTGAAAGGCTTATTTTTATATATAAGTCAATCTAATAATAAATTGTTTAGGCTTTTTATGACTCAGAACACAGCTGGTGATTTGTTAAGCTGGAAAATAATTAAAGAAGTAAATATTCCAAGAGAAATCAAGGACGTTATGAAATTTCCGTATAAATCATGTTTTGAACCATGTACAGGAAAGATACTATTAAGTTTTAGAGATTTTAAGGATCGTAATAGATTGGCTTTGATTGATTGCGATAGATAAAATTCGGATTTGAGAAAATAATACAAAAAATAAAATTTAATAAAATGATCAACGTTGGAATTATCGGTTGTGGCTTCGTAGGTGGAGCACTGAAGGATTGGCTAGAACACAACAATCCAGAGTGTAAATTATTCATCAGTGACCCTCCTAAGGGATACAATGATGATTTGAGTAATATTGATATCGCATTTCTGCAGATACATGTACCTACAGAAGATAATGGTACACAGGATTTGACTCTTATGAAAGAGTTGATTACAAACCTCCCAGATGTGCCAGTATTCGTACGTACTACTATTCTGCCAGGTACAAGTGATATGCTTTCTCGTGAAACAGGACATAAAGTTCACTATATGCCAGAGTTCCTTACGGAACGTACACATATTGAGGATTTTAAGAAACAAACTATGGTATTTACAGGTGCTCATGAGTTGCTTACTAAGATCTTTGTCGGCAAAAGGTTTACAGTAATGACACCCTTAGAGGCTGAGTTGACAAAGTACATGCATAACGTATTCGGTGCTTATAAGGTAACATACTTCAATGCTTGCCGTGAATATTGTGAACAGATGGGGGCTGATTGGCGTAATGTACATACAGGTGTTCTTCTCTCTGGTTATATTAACGATACTCATACTTATGTCCCTGGTCCTGATGGAAAGTTTGGATATGGCGGTAAGTGCTTCCCTAAGGACGTCAATGCATTTGCAAAGATGACAAAGGGCACATCTCTTGGTACTCTTTTAGAGCACCTGCATGAACTGAATGTACACTTCAGAGGTGTGGAGGAGCATATTTAAATTCTCATATACTTCGTATTACGTATAGGTTAGTCGGTATTGTAATACGAACTTAGAATTCTAAGTTATTTAGAATGAATGTATTTGTTAATCAAACAAGTAAAGGATAGAGAGAAATTTATATTGATATTTTAAGGGCAATAGCTATTCTTCTTCTTATTTGTCTGTCCATAGTCATAGGGGTTGGATGCTTATATTAGTTCAATTTATTATATATGCTTTCAGTAATAGTACCAATTTATAATGAAGAAAGATATATTGCAAAATGTATAGATAGTATGCTGGAGCAAGATTATCCCAAAGATGACCTTGAGATAATTCTTGTAGATGGTATGAGCAAAGATAAAACTCGTGAAATTGTTGCGATATATACAGAGAAATATCCTTTTATTCACTTAATAGATAATCCTAATCGCATTGCTCCATGGGCAATGAACCTCGGGATTAAGGAGGCCAAAGGTGATGTAATCATGCGACTGGATGCTCATGCAACTTATGAGAGAAATTATTTCTCTTCATTGGCATACGGTCTTTCAAAATATGGAGCGGATAATATCGGAGCTGTTTGTAAAACTGATGTATTGAACAAGACACCAAAGACACTTGCCATTAGAGAAGTTTTGAGTAATAAGTTTGGTGTTGGCAATTCTGTATTCCGTACTGGTATTCAAGGGGTACAGGAGGTGGAAACCGTACCTTTCGGATGTTGGAAACGCGGAGTGTTTGATAAATATGGATATTATGATGTTCGACTTGTACGAAATCAGGATATTGAATTGAATAAACGTATTTTCCATGGAGGGGGTAAGATTGTTATCATACCGGATACCTATAGTACATACCTTGCTCGTGAAACTTATTCAAAGTTAGCTAAGAACAATTTTGGTAATGGTAAATGGAACATTTTAACGGTATTCTACACGGGTGAATTAAAGTCATTATCAATCCGTCATTTTGTGCCATTAGGATTTGTCCTAGGTTTGTTTTTACCTTTGATTGCCGGTATCTTTTGGTGTCCTGCTTTATTCGTAACAATTGCTGTATTATTGATGTACATATTGGCACTTGGCTCAGTTTGTGCTAAGCTTGCAATTAGTAAAAAATTGAATTTCTTTTATTTACTAACATCTTTCACTGTACTGCATGTATCATACGGATGGGGGGCTTTGATGGCATTACTTAAGTTGCCATTTATGAAAAAGTAGATATAACTATATAGGGGGGCACTTCGGTCTAAAACGCTCCAAAATGTGGGCTAATTTTAGAACATGGGACTGAACACCTTAATAAATTGATAAAAGGATAGACTTTTGTGATTTTAAAATGGACTTTTGACCGTTTGGTAGCTTTGGTTGGTTTACTGTTTTTGTGGCCTGTATTGTTAGTGGTTGCTATAATGGTGAAAGTGAAGATGCCGGGAGGACCTATATTTTTTGTACAGAAACGTGTGGGAAAGGGAGGAAAGTTTTTCAATTGTCACAAGTTCCGTACGATGACTGTGAAACATAATGGTTCAACGGTATCTGTTGCTGGTGATTCGCGCATCACTCCGTTTGGTGTTACACTTCGGCATTATAAGTTAGATGAACTACCTGGATTATGGGATGTGTTAATAGGAAATATGTCGTTTGTTGGCCCTCGTCCTGATGTACCGGGATATGCGGATAAGCTGATAGACGATGACCGTGATGTTTTGAAGTTACGTCCAGGTATTACTGGACCCGCCACATTGAAGTACCGATTGGAGGATGAGATGATTGCGGACTTCATGAAGGATTTTAGAAATATGAATTATCAAGAATTGATTATGCATTATCCGTTAATTAAGATTTCTAGTACGGATTGGATGGCTTTGATGGATAAGAATGATCAGGCTGTGGCAGTGTGGTATAATGATAACGTGATCTATCCGGACAAGGTACGCCTGAACTGTTATTACTATCGCCATTATTCTTTTTTGAAAGATATCAAGATGATATTTGCCACGATATTAGGATTTAAGGTTCAGTTTGCAGGAGAGGAAGTATAAGGCTTTGGCGTGTTATTTAAACTGCTTAAAATAAGCCGAGGATATCTTAATTTTAGTTTCTACTTATAGTTATTTTTTTATCATTATAGTTTTATAAATCACATATATTTTATGGACAAACGAATTTATCTTTGCCTCGCTCACATGAGTGGCAAGGAGCAGGACTTCATACGCGAAGCCTTCGACACGAACTGGGTGGTTCCACTCGGTCCGAACGTAAACGGTTTCGAACAGGATTTGGAAGCTTTTGTAGGTGGAAACAAGCATGTAGTGGCTTTGTCTGCCGGTACGGCTGCCGTACATTTGGCATTTTTGGCATGTGGTGTAGGTACTGGGGACGAGGTGATGGTACAGAGCTTTACGTTCTGTGCTTCTTCACATCCTGTGACTTATCTTGGTGCTACTCCTGTATTTGTAGATTCTGAAGAGGATACATGGAATATGGATCCTCAACTGCTTGAGAGTGCGATAGCCGACCGTATTGCTAAAACGGGTAAAAAACCGAAGGCGATTGTACCGGTTTATCTATATGGTATGCCTGCTAAGTTGGATGAAATCATGGCTGTTGCCGGAAAGTATGATATTCCGGTGATTGAGGATGCTGCGGAAGGTTTCGGTAGTCGGTACAAAGGAAGGGTTTGTGGTACATTGGGTAAATATGGTGTACTGTCTTTCAATGGTAATAAGATGATAACGACCAGTGGTGGCGGTGCTTTGATTTGTCCTGATGCGGAGAGTAAGAAGGAGATCATGTTCTATGCCACACAGGCTCGTGAGGCTTATCCTTATTATCAGCATGAGAAGATAGGTTATAACTATCGGTTGAGTAATATTTGTGCGGGTATCGGTCGTGGCCAGATGACTGTGGCGGATGATCATATCAGGCATCATAAGATGGTTTGCTCGCTTTATCGGGAGTTATTGAAGGATGTGGAAGGTATTACGTTGCATGTAAATCCTTCTGCGGATTATGACAGTAACTATTGGCTGAACACTGTATTGTTGGCTGAACATCTGCATGTGACGGGTGAGGAATGTGCGTACTCAGAAAAGGTACAGGGTGCCGTGGGGGGCGCTGCCGGTGTGACCCATGAGGCTTCTTCCGCTCATACGGCTTGTGAACCCAATCGGAATGTGGAAGCTATGCGTGTATGGCTCGATGCAGCAGGTATTGAAAGCCGTCCTCTTTGGAAGCCTATGCATAAACAACCTGTATATAAGAATTGTCCTGCCTATACGAATGGGGTCAGTGAACGGCTGTTTAAACAGGGATTGTGTCTACCGAGTGGTCCGATGGTGACAGAAGATGATGTACGCTATATTGTGGAGAAGATAAAAGAGGGGATAACTAATTGACTCAATCATTAAATTTCTATATTATTTGATAAGTTACAGTCTATAAGCTTATTATAAATCATTCTCAGAAAACAGCCTTCTTTGGGCTGTTTTCTTTGTTTATGCCCTTCTATCTTCTC
>ERZ791802.1085-NODE-1085-length-22923-cov-9.477654_pt1 | contig 22923 bp, 22 predicted proteins | sample MGYA00510308_ERZ791802 | MGnify/ENA primary metagenome ERZ791802 (study PRJEB30046, sample SAMN00792028) | human gut metagenome | study: EMG produced TPA metagenomics assembly of the A metagenome-wide association study of gut microbiota in type 2...
TGATAAAGATGAACATACCCGTTATCTTTCAGTTTTTAAAAGATCTTTCCGCGAACAATAATCGTGAGTGGTTTAATGAGCATAAGGCGGAATATGAGATAGCCCGTGCCGAGTTTGACAATTTTTTGGCAACAGTGATTGCCCGTATTTCCCTGTTTGATGAAACAATTCGGGGAATTCAACCTAAAGACTGTACCTATCGCATTTACCGGGATACCCGTTTCTCTACGGATAAAACACCTTATAAGATACATTTCGGTGGTTATATCAATGCAAAGGGCAAGAAATCTGATCATTGTGGATACTATGTGCATCTGCAACCCGATGGCTCTATGCTTGCCGGTGGAAGCCTGTGCCTGCCTTCCAATATCCTGAAAGCCGTTCGGCAGTCTATTTATGATAATATCGAAGAGTTTGTCACTATCGTGGAAGACCCGGAATTTAAGCAATACTTTCCGGTGATAGGAGAGGACTTCCTGAAAACAGCTCCTAAAGGCTTCCCGAAAGATTTCAAGTACATTGATTATTTGAAATGCAAGGAATACGTTTGTTCCTATAATGTTCCCGATAACTTCTTTACCCAACCGGATGTGTTGGAACAGATAGATAAGGTATTCCGTCAATTCAAGCGGTTTGCCGATTTTATAAATTACACGATTGATGATTTTGAATAATACCTAAAATATAAACTTTAAAATTGAACTTATATGGTAGTAGATACTTTAGAAAATCTGGAGAAATATGCGTCTTTAAATCCTTTATTTGCACAGGCTATTGAGTTTCTGAAATCTCATGACCTTCAAGCCATGGAAATCGGTAAGACAGAATTGAAAGGAAAAGATCTGCTGGTGAATATCGCACAAACTAAGCCAAAGACCAGGGAAGAGGCCAAACTGGAAACACATAACGAATTTATAGATATTCAGATTCCATTGTCAGGAACAGAAATTATGGGTTATACTGCTGCTAAGGACTGTGTTCCTGCAAATGCTCCTTATAATGCAGAAAAGGACATTACTTTCTTTGAAGGATTAGCTGAAACATACGTTGCCGTGAAACCGGGAATGTTTGCTATCTTCTTTCCACAAGACGGACACGCTCCTGGCATTACCCCGGACGGTGTGAAGAAAGTAATCGTAAAAGTAAAAGCATAATCTAAATTCAATTCTGATATGGAAAAGACACTTAATCTTATCAAAAATGATCCTTGGCTGGAACCTTTTGCCGATGCTATCGCAGGTCGTCATCAGTTTGTGTTGGACAAGGAAGCCGAACTGACCAATAAGGGAAAACAAACTCTTTCAGACTTTGCGTCGGGGTATCTTTATTTCGGACTGCACCGCACTGATAAAGGATGGACCTTTCGTGAATGGGCACCGAACGCTACACACATATATATGGTAGGTACGTTTAACAACTGGGAAGAAAAAGCTGCCTACAAGTTGAAAAAACTAAAGAACGGGATTTGGGAGATCAACCTGCCGGCAGATGCCATTCATCATGGAGACTTGTATAAGCTGAATATATATTGGGATGGTGGTCAAGGTGAGCGTATCCCTGCCTGGGCTACACGCGTCGTTCAGGATGAACAGACCAAGATATTCAGTGCACAAGTATGGGCACCGGAAAAACCCTATAAATTCAAGAAGAAAACATTTAAGCCTACCACCAATCCTTTGCTGATCTACGAGTGTCATATCGGAATGGCACAGCAAGAGGAAAAGGTCGGAACCTATAACGAATTTCGCGAAAAAACACTTCCACGCATCGCTAAGGAAGGATACAACTGTATTCAGATTATGGCAATCCAGGAACATCCCTATTATGGAAGTTTCGGGTATCATGTATCCAGTTTCTTCGCCGCTTCTTCCCGTTTCGGAACTCCCGACGAATTGAAAGCATTGATTGATGCTGCCCATGAGATGGGAATTGCTGTGATTATGGACATCGTTCATTCACATGCCGTAAAGAACGAAGTGGAAGGATTAGGAAATTTTGCCGGTGATCCGAACCAGTACTTTTATCCGGGCGGTCGCCGCGAACATCCGGCTTGGGATTCTCTTTGCTTTGACTATGGCAAGAATGAAGTGATTCATTTCCTGCTGTCCAACTGCAAATATTGGTTGGAAGAATATAAGTTCGACGGATTCCGTTTTGATGGAGTAACGTCTATGCTATATTATAGTCATGGATTGGGTGAAGCTTTCTGTAATTATGGAGATTACTTCAACGGTCATCAGGATGATAATGCAATTGCTTACCTGACATTGGCTAATGAAGTGATTCATCAGGTCAATCCGAAAGCAATCACAATTGCAGAAGAAGTTTCCGGTATGCCGGGACTGGCTGCGAAGGTAGAAGACGGTGGTTATGGATTCGATTATCGTATGGCCATGAATATTCCTGATTACTGGATCAAGACAATCAAAGAAAAGATTGATGAAGACTGGAAACCTTCCAGTATGTTCTGGGAAGTAACCAATCGCCGTCAGGATGAAAAGACCATATCTTATGCGGAAAGTCACGACCAGGCATTGGTGGGAGATAAGACAATCATCTTCCGTCTGATTGACGCTGATATGTATTGGCATATGCAAAAAGGAGATGAAAATTATGTAGTCAATCGGGGTATTGCCCTGCATAAGATGATTCGTTTATTGACCTCTTCTACCATTAACGGTGGTTATCTGAACTTCATGGGAAATGAATTCGGTCATCCTGAATGGATTGACTTTCCACGTGAGGGTAACGGATGGTCTTGCAAATATGCCCGTCGCCAATGGGACTTGGTGGATAATAAAAATCTGACTTATCACTATATGGGTGACTTTGACGCAGAAATGCTGAAAGTAATCAAGAGTGTAAAAGACTTCCAGGCAACGCCGGTTCAGGAAATCTGGCATAATGACGGCGACCAGGTATTGGCTTATGGACGTAAGGATTTGATATTTGTCTTTAATTTCAACCCGAAACAGTCATTCGCTGATTATGGATTCCTGGTAGCTCCGGGCGCTTATGAAGTAATACTGAATACGGATAATGTAGCATTCGGCGGAAACGGTTTGGCAGATGATTCTGTCGTTCATTTTACAATAGCCGATCCACTGTATAAGAAAGAAAAGAAAGAGTGGTTGAAGCTTTATATTCCTGCACGCACTGCGGTAGTGCTTAGAAAGAAAAAGTGATTTTTTGTTTTAACATAAAGAGCCCTCGCAAATATTCAATGATTTGCGAGGGCTTCTTTTTTATATATATATTACAGTTTCTTCTAATTGGATAAAAATGTACCCGGACCAAGAATATCATACATATAACTGACGTTTCGCGTCTTCAGCAGCATCCCTTGTGGAGTATAGAATAACTGATATTTGATATCTACGTTGTCTTGTCCCACTTTGATTACTATAATAGCCTGCCATTTCGGAAATTCTACCATAGTCACATCATCCACTACCCAGCTCGCATAAGGGCCGGATACAAATGCATTATAAACTGTTGGTGACAAGCGGTCGAGACTGACAAGGTCAGTCTGTGTCATAGCCCATTGCCCCTGTGTATTGAACCATACATTTTTAGTAAATCCATTCTTTACAAAATTCGCGCAATAATAGCCGCCATCCTGTGACCAGGCTATACCAGCAGCCTTCGGATACATCTTCTTAAAAGTAGTCTGCACATTACCGGGAGGGGTGTCCGCAAAAGCAGATATGGATATTAGCAAAAGCAATACGAACGCCCCGATGTTAATCTTCTTCATAAGCCTTGAGTTTAGAGTATTATTTATCTACCTAAAACAGACTTTGAGAATATTTGTTTGAGTGATATACATAAAATAACCCGGCCATTCATAATGACCGGGTTGTAATGAGTCTATAAATCTTAGCTTTTACTTAAAAAGTAATCTTCAGTATCTTTCCATTATAGGCTCCGACTGAAACGTCTGTCGGTTTATAAGGCAATAAACTGATTTCTTCTTTAGCGCCAGTCATCAGGTCTACTGCCTGGTAAGACTCCATTTGAGGAATCTGCAAGAAGTCGAAAGCATGTGAAGGGATGTTGATTGCCACATCTACCAACTGACTGTCGAAATTGATAACGAAGAACAATAACTCATTTTTATATTTCCTCATAAAGGTATATTGCTTACGTTCGTTGAAACGCCAGCCATTTATATTGGCATACATTAAATCAAAGAATACACCTTTGGTGATTGCCTCTTCCTCGTTGCAAAGCATCAGTACTTTCTGGTAAATGTCATAAAGTCGTTTATGATCTTCGGTAAGCATCTTACCGTCGAATTTTCCACCGTTGCGCCAGCGGCGAATCGTGTCTACACTCCAATAATCAAATATAGTAGTCCTTCCGTCCCTACCACTGAATCCTTCACTGTCCATTCCCATTTCTCCAAATTCCTGACCGAAGTAAATCATCATAGGATTTGTGTTCATGCAGGCTGAAACAATGAGTGCGGGAATCCCTTTGCGTGGATTGCCGGCAAAGAAACTAGAAGCGATGCGTTGCTCATCGTGATTTTCGAGGAAGTTGAGCATCCTTTTCTCAATGCCGTTCAGGCTTTGCCAGCAATGTGTGATGGCAGCGGCAGATTCATATCCGCATGCTACATTGCGCAATGTATCATACAAGCCTACCTTATCATATAAATAATCAAATTTGCCACGCATCAGATAGTTGCGATATTCATTCGGATTATAGACTTCTGCGATGAAAAGAATTTCAGGATAAGCCTCTTTGACCTGTGGAATAGCCCATTCCCAAAACTCAACGGGAACCATTTCAGCCATATCACAACGGAAGCCGTCAATATTCTTGGACGCCCAAAAGAGAAGGATATCCAGCATCTTGATCCACGTGTCCGGAGTCGGGGAGAAGTGACATGTTCCACCATTCTGATAGTCCACTCCATAGTTCAGTTTGACTGTTTCGTACCAGTCGGTAATATTGGGAGTGGCGTCAAAACGATTATTACCAGTTGCCTTTGCCGGAAACTCCCGGTAAGGTTCGGCAGCACCGTCTTTCATGTCAAACTGGGCATGGAGCTCCGCCTGTGGAATGTAATAGAAATTATTGTAAGGGCTGAAAGACAGGCTTGAATCATCATTCGCTCCCAGTTCCGTAGTGCCGTCCGGTTGTGCATCCGAATGATATTGGCGGGCCACATGATTGGGAACAAAATCAATGATAACTTTCAATCCGGCACGATGGGTACGGTGTACCAGATTCTCGAATTCCTTCATACGTCCCGGCACATCGTTTGCCAGATCCGGGTCAACATCGTAATAATCCTTGATGGCATAAGGCGAGCCGGCTTTTCCTTTCACGATAGCGGGATGGTCGGGACTGATGTTGTATCGGCGATAATCAGTCTGCGTAGCATGTTCGATGATACCTGTATACCAAATATGCGTACTACCCAGTTTCTTGATTTCTCCAAGTGCCTTCATGGTGAAATCGGCCATTTTTCCACAGCCGTTGGCGCTTATGTCACCATTGTAGACACAATGGTTGTTATTATTTCCAAACAGGCGGGTGAACACCTGATAGATGATTATTTTCTTTTCGTCATTCATATCGAGTAGATTTTTATGATTCATATTCATTGTTCTTTTGGGAGAATATGGGTTATTTCCATATTTTCCCCTTTTCTGCCAACAATTGGTTCAACACTTCGTTGGCTGTATTATATCCATGTTCAAAGATTTCTTCTGCTTTTTCCAGTTCCGTGTTGCTATACCCATATAAGTTATAAGGCTCAATCAGCAAATCACATTTTTCTCTTTCGGGAAAAGTATTGGCACGGAACATAAAGTGGAATGAACGCATGGCGATGCTTACAATATTCATCTTATAATCTTGCGCCATGATGGGGCTTACATTGACAGCCACCACCTTGTTACAAACCCGTCGAAGAGTGGAAACCGGAAGATTCATCATCAATCCGCCATCCACATAATTAGTTCCTTCTATATTGACAGGGGCAAACATGACAGGCATACAGCAGGAAGCAGCCACCCGCTCCGCTATGGTGCCACGATGAAAATGAACCATACGTCCGTGGTCGAGGTCGGTCGCCGTGATAATCAGGGGAATCTGTAAATCTTCCAGATTCTTGGCCTTTACGTTCGTCCGGAGAAAATCAATAAATTCACAGAGGTCGAATAACCCTTTCTTGGGGATAACCAATTTGGTCAAGTCCTGGAATTTATGTCCGGAGAAATAATCAAGCACTTTGTGGGGTTCGTTGCCGTCCGCATAGAAAACTCCTGCGAGTGCTCCCGCGCTTACTCCGGAGATAATGTCCGGTTTGATGTCATGCTCCAAGAGAGCTTGCATTACCCCCAAATGGGCAAATCCTTTAATAAACCCTCCACTCAGAGCATAGCCAATCTGATATTTCCGGCTATTCCAGTTATTTGTATATACCTCCATGAAATCCTATTTTCTTTAGTTCGCCACGAATTTAGTGAAATTATTGAAAGTAGGCGGAATATAATGAATAGTTTTTTTTGGAAGTTAGAATCCGAAGCCATCAATTTCAACTTTATGTTCTTCGCTTTCTTTAAATGGTTTTGCTTCTTTTTGTACAGGATTTCCTTCAATATATACAGCCCGGAACGGACGTGCAGGACAGACATATTCACAACCTCCGCAACCTACACATATTTCTGTATCCACATGAGGGATAGTCAGCCCGTCCCTGTAAGGTACCATGGCGATGGCTTGAGTGGGACAGTGCTCCGAACAAGCTCCGCAACTGGTTCCGTCTGTATAGACAATACAGTTTTCTTCGATGAATACCACAGTTCCCATTTGGGTGAGGTGTTTCTGCCCGACAGTCAGAGGAAGAATGGCACCGTTGGGGCATACGTCTCCGCAAACCGTACAATCGAAATTACAGAATCCTTTATCGAAATTGACGGTAGGCTGCATCATGTCGGCAAGCCCATATTCCATGAAAGCCGGCTTCAGAACATGCGACGGACATTTGCTTACACAAAGATGACACGATGTACATTGCTGCTGGAAATGCTCCCGATTGACAGAACCCGGTGGGGTAATCGGATTTTCCTTTTTATAAGCCTTTTTCCCTTGCATGGTTGCCACAGATTCCTGGACTTGTGAGAGAATCTTAGGTGCTGCTCCGGCAGTAACAAGACCGGCAACAAGGAAACGTCGTTTGGAAGAATCAGCAGTTATCGGTGTAGCAGCTTCTTCCGAAAGCGATTGTTGCTTTTTTGCTGCGGGGCTATAAACCAAAGCCTTCTGTTTGCAAGCTCCTAGACAATCGAAACAATCTACACAACGACTATGGTCAATGATATGTTCCTTACTGTTGATGCAGGCAGCCTTACATTTGGTAGCACAAAGCCCGCAACCATTGCATTTCGTAGCGTCAATGCGAACCTTGAATAAAGAAAAGCGGCTTAAAAAACCGAGTACAGTCCCGACGGGGCAAATTGTGTTGCACCAGGTTCTTCCATGTTTCCATGCCAATATAATAATGATTCCGAATGTAAGTATTGCGATAAGCAGGGAAGAAAGACTAAGCATGGACGTATCTACCTGATAAAATGTATAATTCTCAAATTTGGAAAAGACAGATTCCAGCAAGTTATTCCCTGACATATAGACAGGCTTGAATATATGCACCGCAATACGTCCGTAAGCACTATACGGATCCAATATTCCTATTGCGGCAGTGAATTTGCCAATAAAAGCAATAACCAGCACTCCGACGATGCTCCATCGCAATATATTTTTGGCAGGGCTGTATTTGTACCTTTTCTTTTTCTTTCCTGTCGATTTGGAAATGCGTGCAACGACATCTTGCAGAATACCCATCGGGCAAATCGTTGAGCAATAAACGCGTCCGAACAGCAAAGTCAGTACAATAAGAAAAAGTAATATACCTACGCTGAATGATATCAGCGCAGGTATAAATTGAATATGTGCTAACCTATGAAAACTATTCGGTAATATCCCTGCGAAATCTATAAAATAAAAAGTAATCAGTGCAAAAAGCAGGACTGATAGTACGATACGTATCTTTCTTAACATTATAATTTACATCTTAATTCGCTTGACATTCAGTTTGTCAAGATTCATAGTTCCTACTTTCAAAGCTTCTCCTTTGGAGAGATGTCCTACGGTATCCAATGGCATCTCACGTACCTGGTTGAAGAACCTGGCGGCAGCCGTATCTACGGCTACAATATCCGGTGAAATAAACAATCCTTTTGCCAGGACAACATCTGATGCCGAACGTCCCCGAGGCCCATTGGTTTTCATAATCCGATAAGCGTCTACTACATTGAGCACGGCCTTTTTTTGCAATGTACATATATCCGCTATGCACTGTTGTAAATCATTCTGATGGAAGAAACCGCGATCCCATACAATCCCCATATGATTTTTCATTGAGATTGTCAGATTGGCTCCGCCATGATTCTTCAGGATAGGGACATTGATCCACACGTCACAATTCAGAATCGCTTCATGTACTTTTGCCTTCTTCATCTTTTTGCCGTTTGGCAGGTCTACCGGTTTGTAGTAGGATTCCAGATGAGCAGGCATTACCTTAGCTCCCGCACTTTTGGCGGCTGCTTCGATACCGCTATTCTTGTAGCATTTCTGCCAATCATCACAAGTATGGTCGAATACCGTCACTTCTTTAGCTCCGGCAGCAAAACATTGCTTCACGATTTCCTCAACCAGTTTCGGATTTGTATTTCCCGCCAGTTCCGGTACTTTATCCCAACCGATATTAGGTTTCACAACTACTTTCTGTCCCGGTTTCACAAACTGTTTCATTCCACCCAGTTCGCTGATGGCACGGCGGAACATCGCTTCCGGCTCTCCGCCCATAACAGCCACCAGATCGGGATTATCCCCGTTTGCTTTATTGATAGTCTGAGTTAATATCTCCATAGCTTCCGAACGCTGTATAGTCAGAGCTGCTCCGGTGATCGCTACTGTTTTTAAAAAGTCCCTTCTATCCATTGTTTTTAAATTTTGAGTTTAGAGTTTTGCAATCGCTTTTAACAGGGCATAGCCACCAAACCACTGGAACAACATTCCTGGAATACCGATACGGAAATCTTGTGCCGCTGCATGGAAATCACCGAGAATCGCCCATTCAAAAGCAGTTCCTATGATCTGATAGGAGAGTACGACCCCAAGAACACCCAATAAAGAGACAGATTTCAGTGTTCGTGCGGCGAGAGCAGAAGCTCCGGCGAGTAGAGTGGATTTTATCAGTATAACCGGAAGCGCGGTTTCCGAAGGCATGGCAAACAACAGATGGTTAATGACAGGAGAAAGAATTGCAGTCAATAATCCTACGCGAAATCCATACTTATAGCTTGCAACCAATGTGAAAAAATAGATAGGCAGCAGGGTAGGACCACCATAAGGTATAAGATGACATAGTTGTGGAAGTGCAATGTTGCCTGCTACAAACAGCAGAGCGAACAGGTAAGTTTTTACATTGCTGTAATTCAGCGAGTAGAGCTTGACAGATGTTTCCATTTTCGTTGATAACTTTTGTATTTAATAGAACGATGATATCTTAAAAATTAGACTTCTCTCTATCGGAAAGGTTTAATCCGGGAAAAGAACTATTTGCTTATTTTCTTAAAAATGGGACAGAAAAGTTTCAGACCTATTTGAAACTATTTGTTTCATACCGGGAAACTTATTTTGGAACTATTTGATTCTCTCTTTTGCCTTATTCAGCATCCATTCTTTCCCGAATCTTGCCCCATGCATGTGTATCAAACAAACAGCTTTGGCGCATCGTCAGATACATCTCTTTAAACCTTGACATAGGTATAGTGTAGCTTAGTTTATCCGCTTCGAAATAGGGGCGGACGGAGGGATCGAAGAAACCGATGAAAGTACGTTTACCGCCTTTCCGGTTCTCTATGGTAGCTTGAGTCACTACACTGCTGCAACCGGAACCAAAAGTAGAAACTACACAGTCTTCTGCGTTGTTATCATAGAAAGCCCATGTCGTCAGCCCGGAAAGCATATCAGGATTGGCTAGAAAAACAATCCCCTCTACCTCTTCAAAACTCTTCACTTTATCTATTCGTGCAAAGTGGAGATACTTCTTTTCCGTTCTCGAAACCCCGATTTGCTCCACAAAGTCAATAACCATTTGCGGAGTCTTCTTGTACTTTTCTTTGAGTGAAACAAAAGTCGGCACGCGTTCCGGCATTTCAGTAAAACCTGTATAGAACTTGCCGCCACCGCAGCCGATATTCTCTTCATTCAGGCTGATAATGCCACCTTCTCTAACCGTCTTCATACCTTTGAAGAAGCAACCGTTTATCTTTCCGGTTTCTCCTTCCAGTTTATCCGAATACCAAAATACAAGCGGCAGTTCGGCAGATTCTCCGAATGCCTCTCTAAAGTTCTGAATAAATACTTGAATGTCCATAGCTTATCAATTTTTGTTTTATATGTAGGTCTTTCCACAAAGTTAGAATAAAAAAGGATAAGCGCAAGCGAATCAAAAGTTAATGTCTGATACACTTTTCTTACATTCTTCCAATTTTTCCAGCCCTTCTTTTGACAGTTTGGGATAATGCAAGTCCAATTGTTGCATCCGGTCGCAAATGATTCGCCCCACTGCATACCGCATGAACCATTTATTATCTGCGGGAATCACATACCAGGGAGCCACTTCAGTCGATGTCTCCGTCAATACATCTGCATAGGCCTTCATATACTCATCCCAGAACCGGCGTTCCTTGATATCGGCAGAAGAAAACTTCCAGTTTTTTGCCGGATCGTCCAATCGCTCCATAAATCGCTTTTTCTGTTCAGCTTTCGATACGTTAAGGAAGAATTTCAGAACGACTGTACCATTTTCCGTCAGGTAACGTTCGAAATCATTAATCTGCCGATAACGGCGTTTCCAGAAGTCAGGATCAATATCTTTCATCGTTTCAATGCCCGGCAGCTTATTGGATAAAATGATTTCAGGATGCACCCTGGCAATCAACACATCTTCGTATTGTGAACGGTTGAAGATGCCGATGCGTCCTCTTTCCGGCAGCGAACGATTGATGCGCCAAAGATAATCATGGTCTAATTCTTCGGCAGAGGGCTGTTTGAATGAATACACCTGGCATCCCTGCGGATTAATGCCGGACATCACATGCTTGATAGTCCCATCCTTTCCGGCTGCATCCATCGCCTGAAAAATAATCAGAATCGAATACCGGTCTTGTGCGTAAAGCATACTTTGCAGCTCTGAGAGTTTCTCAACATCTTTAGCCAACTGTTCTTTAGCGTCCTGTTTGGACAAATCACCCGTGAATGACGAATCGAAATCCGATACCAAATGTTTTTTTCCGGGCTTTGCCAGTAATTCTTTAAGCATATCCTTCTTCATGTGACTGTAATTTAGAGGTTTCTACTGAAAATAAAACAGTTGAAGCGTCCGATTAGTTTTTCAGGTCAGCACGTTTGGAGCATTAAGACAAGAACAAAGCTTTTTAACGGAAATAGATGCTGAAACATTGCATCGTACACACGCTGTTCATCCCCTCAATCGGAAGAAAAATAGATATTCGTCTTCGTATTAAACAATAATTACTTATATTTGTCTCACACAACTTAAAATATACATTATGGAAAATAAACTTCATCAATTAATTATCGCCTGCGAAGAACTGTTGAGAAAAGACTGGGAAGAATTTCAGAAGAATCCGCTTTGCAAACTTGATGAATGGAAGAAATAAAAGGTGTCGTTTACTGATATATAATCAATAAAAAGGATATAGAATGAAGTATTTGCTAATCTGTGCAGGACTGTTTTTGGCAGCCCTGCAATCATGGGGACAAGAGAAATTAGCGGACAGAATTACTCCACCGACAGGATATGTCAGAGAGGACTGTCATGATAATTCTTTTACTGCTTATTTGCGCACTCTGCCCTTATTGCCAAAAGGTAGTAAAGTCTTGCTTCATAATGGAAGGGAAAAATCGAATCAGGCCGCTGCATTTGCCGTGGTGGATATGGAAATAGGTAATCGTGATTTGCAGCAATGTGCCGATGCCGTGATACGTTTGCGGGCGGAATACTTGTGGAAGCACAAACGGTATGACGAAATAAAATTCAATTTTACAAGTGGATTCGCGGCTGAATATAAGAAATGGGCGGAAGGAAATCGTATAAAGGTTAGTGGGAATCAGGTGCAATGGTATGATTCGGGCAAGGGTAAGGATTATTCATATAAAACTTTCCGCGGTTACCTGGATATCGTCTTTATGTATGCCGGAACGGCTTCTTTATCCCAAGAACTTCAAACTGTACCTTATACTTCTCTGCAACCCGGTGATGTTTTTATAAAAGGTGGTTCACCCGGGCATGCTGTCATTGTGATAGATGTCGCCATTCACCTGGATACAAAAAAGAAAGTATTTCTGTTGGCACAGAGCTATATGCCTGCACAGCAGATTCATATTCTCGTAAATCCTACCAGTCGAAGGTTGTCTCCCTGGTATGAACTGGCGGAAACTGATGAAGGAAAACTATACACTCCGGAATGGATTTTTGAGAAGAAAGATTTAAAACGCTTTAAATAGTCAGGAAATAATCTCACCTATTTTTATTTGTTTTTCTATCTTTTCCTTATCTTTGGCGTTCAACAAACCGTTTTTAATCATACAACAACGAAAAACAACCGATTATGAATCAAAATTTATCAATGAATGCCAACCAATTGGTAGCATTCCTTCAGAAGCCGACTTCTGAATTTACCAAAGCTGACATTATCTCATTTATCCAACAAAAAGATATCCGCATGGTTAATTTTATGTACCCTGCGGGAGACGGTCGTCTGAAAACTTTGAACTTTGTTATCAATAACGAGGCTTATCTGGAAGCTATTCTTACTTGTGGAGAACGGGTAGACGGTTCCAGTCTTTTCTCTTTTATAGAAGCGGGAAGCAGTGACCTTTATGTAATTCCACGTTTCTGTACTGCATTTGTTGACCCGTTTGCGGAGATTCCGACCCTGTCCATGCTTTGCTCTTTCTTCAATAAAGACGGAGAGCCGCTCGAAAGTGCACCGGAACATACTCTTTACAAAGCAAGCAAGACCTTTACGGAAGTCACCGGAATGGAATTTCAAGCTATGGGCGAACTGGAATATTATGTAATAGCACCGGATACCGGCATGTTCCAGGCAACCGACCAACGTGGTTATCATGAATCAGGCCCTTATGCCAAATTCAATGAATTCCGTACCCAATGTATGTCATATATCGCACAGACGGGTGGACAAATAAAGTACGGCCACTCCGAAGTTGGTAATTTTACTTTGGACGGTTATATCTACGAACAGAATGAAATAGAATTCTTGCCTGTTCCCGTGTCGCAGGCAGCAGACCAACTGATGATAGCCAAATGGGTAATCCGTAATTTGGGATATAAATATGGATATAATGTGACGTTCGCCCCTAAGATTACAGCAGGTAAAGCAGGTTCGGGCTTGCATGTTCATATGCGTATTATGAAAGACGGAAAGAATCAAATGCTGCAAGACGGCGTTTTGTCCGAAACAGCCCGTAAGGCAATTGCCGGAATGATGGTACTTGCTCCTTCGATTACTGCCTTTGGAAATACGAATCCTACTTCATACTTCCGCCTTGTCCCTCATCAGGAGGCACCTACCAATGTTTGCTGGGGAGATCGCAACCGTTCCGTATTAGTGCGTGTTCCCCTGGGCTGGGCTGCCAAGACAGATATGTGTACATTGGCAAATCCATTAGAAACTGAAAGCCATTTTGACACCAGTCAGAAGCAGACAGTGGAAATGCGTTCGCCGGATGGTTCGGCAGATTTATATCAACTGTTGGCTGGTTTGGCCGTTGCCTGTCGTCATGGTTTTGAATTAGGAAATGCATTGGATATTGCCCGCGAAACATATGTGAACGTGAATATCCATCAAAAAGAGAATGAAGATAAACTGAAAGTATTGGCACAATTGCCGGATAGCTGCGAAGCTTCTGCCGACTGCCTGCAACAGCAAAGAGCAATCTTTGAACAATACAACGTATTTAGTCCGGCAATGATTGACGGCATTATCCGAAAACTTCGGAGCTATGAGGACAAGACATTGCGTGCGGATTTGGATGGTAAACCACAGGAAATGTTGGAGTTGGTACATAAGTATTTCCACTGCGGGTAATAAATAACAGATATATTGAGGAAAAGGCTATCTTACTTTGGGGGAGGATAGCCTTTTTGTATGGTTGCTCTGTACTTTGGCATCTATTTAGCAATCAATCTCAGCTACTCGTACTTTTTGCGTATATGGCTAATTGTTTCCGGAGTCACGTCGATACGAATGATATTTTTATCAAGTCTTATGAGATAGCTATAGGCGGAAGTTATAAGAAACAGTTTTTTGAGGAGTTTGTAATGAAGAGGCTGCCGAAAGAATAATTCAGATGATAAACTTGGAAAATCACCGGCAATAAGGCTTAAATGCGTTAAGTATTGGCCTAATTTCATAAAAAAGATGTTTTATTGAAAGAAAAAGGAGGGAGTATAGTGCATTATCCCCAAAGAATGCTTTACTTTGCATCAACAACAATAAAGAGGTTTATTGCGATTTGATTATTTTACATGAATCTTCTCATTTACTTGAGCATTTCCATCTCTAATTTAGCTCTTCCCAAAACTTTCTTATTGAATTATTAATTTTTTATATTTGTATTTTATGAATTTGTACATTGGAAATCTTAGCTATAATGTTAAGGAATCAGACTTGAGAAATGTAATGGAAGAGTATGGAACAGTTGCTTCAGTAAAGTTAATCACAGACCGTGAAACTAGAAGATCAAAAGGTTTTGCGTTTATCGAAATGCCGGATGATACAGAAGCTAACAATGCTATCAAACAATTGAATGGTGCTGAATATGTAGGTCGTTCAATGGTAGTAAAAGAAGCTTTGCCAAGAAACTAAGACTGGATATACAGCCGATAATAAAGAAGGGCGTGTCAGGGTTAACCGACACGCCCTTCTTCTTTTTTAGTCCTCGTTGTTATCTTCTTCGTCAACCACCAGATTATTGAGTTCCAGTTCAAGATCTACCAGTTCCTGTTCCCATAACTTCAGGATATTCTTTGGCGTATCCTTAGCCGCTTTCTTTATTCTTTCCTGTGCCAAGGATACTTCATGCTCCAATTGCCTACGTCTGCCCATATTATTCTAATTTTTAAATGACTGTTTCTTATTATCTTTTCAATAATTCCGGAATGTCCGAAGGCTCTTCCGCTACTCGTATACCGGCAGCTTCCAGTGCTTTGACCTTCTCTTCTGCCGAACCGGAACTTCCTGAAATAATGGCTCCCGCATGTCCCATCTGTTTTCCCGGAGGAGCGGACTGTCCGGCAATAAACGCCACAACAGGTTTGCTGACATTCTGACGAATATATTCGGCAGCCTGTTCTTCCGCGTTTCCGCCGATCTCTCCAATCAGGACAATAGCTTCTGTTTCCGGATCGTTCTGAAACATCTCCAGTAATTGGAGAAAATGCAGTCCTACGACAGGATCGCCACCGATACCGATAGCGGTGGATTGTCCCATACCATTGGCCGTTAAGTGATATACTATTTCATAAGTGAGTGTTCCGCTGCGGCTGATAACTCCGACTTTCCCTTCCTTGAAGACTTGCCCCGGCAGGATACCAACCATACTTTTTCCCGGAGAAATAAGTCCCGGACAATTTGGCCCGATCAACATGGCGCCTTTCTCTTCAACAAACCGGTGCGCTTTTATTACATCCAGTGTGGGAATCCCTTCCGCAATGCAGACAATTAACCGGATACCCGCATCTGCCGCTTCCATAATCGCATCCGCCGCAAAACGCGCCGGAACGAAAATGATGGAAGTATTGGCCTGCGTCTGTCCGACAGCTTCATACATGGTGTTGAATACCGGAATACCGTCTACGTCCGTTCCGCCTTTGCCCGGAGAAGTTCCGCCAACAACATTGGTTCCGTATTCTTTCATCTTTTTGGCGTGGAAAAGTCCGTCCCTGCCTGTGATTCCTTGTACAATCAAGCGAGTGGATTTATCTATTAATATGCTCATAATTGGTTTACTTTTAAAGTGATTCGTTATGCATTATGATTTCAGAGCCATCAACGCGGCTTCTTTCATGGTCGTGGCTATCTGAAAACGGCTATGATTCCGTAGCAGCTCCCGTCCGATATTCTCATTGGTTCCTGTAAGCCGTACGATGACAGGTATATCGCCCTTTATCATGTCGAATGCCTGGATAAGTCCCATTGCCACATCATCACAGCGGGTGATTCCGCCGAAAATATTAATCAGAACCACTTTGACTTTTTCGTCCTGCAACAGGAGTTTCATGGCTTCCACTACTTTGAGAGGATTGGAACTACCGCCGATATCCAGGAAGTTGGCCGGATTTCCACCGTGCAGTTTAATCATATCCATTGTAGCCATGGCAAGTCCGGCGCCGTTCACCATGCAACCGATATTACCGTCCATATGAACATAACTGAATCCTTTATCTTTCGCGTTTGCTTCAACCTTTTCTTCTTCCGTCGGGTCAGATAATGCCTGTATGCCCGGATGGCGGTAAAGAGCATTATCGTCAAAAACAATCTTGGCATCAATAGCTATCAGCGTACCCTTTGCGGTGAGCGCCAACGGATTGACTTCCACCAACGATGCGTCGTTTTCTATAAATACTTTATAAAGTTCCTGAAGGATAACGGCCATCCTGCCTGCTTGTTCCATCTGTGGAAATAGGGAGAAAGCGAAATGCCGTGCCAAATAATCGGGGAGCCCGATAAACGGATCTATTGAATACCGGATGATTTTCTCCGGAGTTCGCCGGGCTACTTCTTCAATATCCATTCCACCGGATGCGCTCATCATAAGAACAACGGAACGTGTATTCCGGTCGATAGTAAAGCCGACATAATATTCGGCTGCAATATCAATGGCTTCACTTACCAGTACCTGATTGACGGGGAACCCTTTGATGCTCATCCCAAGAATATTTTTTGCTTCCTGATAGGCATCTTCCATGTTATCTACCACTTTGACTCCACCGGCTTTTCCCCGGCCACCCGTCAATACTTGCGCTTTAATAACGACTTTGTCCGTCCCGATAGTCCGAAATGCGGCTACAACACCCGTGGCGGTACGGCATAGCGTGTGCCTCTCAACAGGTATTCCATACTTGGAGAAAATCTCTTTCGCTTGATATTCATGTATTTTCATGGCTCACAAATTTGAGTAAATGATTCCTACTAATAAAACAGAAGCAAGATACGGAAAGTTTACGGAAAAGAATTCTGCCTGAATGTTTTAGAACATGTTAGTATCCTTTTGGTATGAAGATTGAGAATAAAAAAAAGCGTGTTGACAATCCTGCCAACACGCTGTAAACTAATGAATAGTGTATTTTTTCTGATGTTTATGCAATGCCATGGGCACTGACAGAACCGTCTATCTTTTTAATCAATCCCTGAAGTACTGCACCCGGGCCGCATTCTGTGAAATCAGTAGCGCCGTCAGCAATCATATTCTTCACTGATTGAGTCCAGCGTACGGAAGCAGTCAACTGGGCAACCAAGTTTTTCTTGATTTCGGCAGGATCAGTATGAGGGAGGGCGTCTACATTCTGATATACCGGACATTTGGGAGTATGAATTTCTGTTGCCTTGATAGCAGCTTCCAGTTCTACTTTAGCCGGATCCATTAACGGAGAGTGGAAAGCGCCACCCACTTTCAACGGAAGAGCGCGTTTTGCCCCGGCAGCTTTCATCAGTTCGCAAGCTTTCTCGATACCCGGTATAGAGCCGGAGATAACGATTTGTCCCGGACAGTTGTAGTTGGCAGGTACACAAACTTCACCTTCTGCATTTACAGACGCACAGATTTCTTCTACTTTTTCATCCGGCAATGCGATAATGGCAGCCATGGTAGAAGGAGTTGCTTCGCAAGCCTTCTGCATAGCCATTGCACGTGCATAAACCAGTTTCAAACCATCTTCAAAGCTCAAAGCACCGGCAGCTACCAATGCAGAGAATTCGCCGAGGGAGTGTCCCGCAGTCATTTCCGGCTTGAAGTCGTCGCCCATGCAAAGAGCAGAGATAACGGAATGAAGGAATACGGCAGGTTGAGTCACCTTTGTCTGACGAAGGTCTTCGTCTGTACCGTTGAACATGATATCTGTAATGCGATATCCAAGGATATCATTTGCTTTTTCAAACAATTCTTTTGCTAAAGCTGAGTTTTCATACAGGTCTTTACCCATTCCTACAAATTGAGCGCCTTGACCGGGAAATACAAATGCTTTCATATTTTTATTATTTAATTGATTTTTAATTGCGGGTGCAAAGTTACGTATTTTTATGATACGACCGCACAAAATGTACACATTTGTGCAATGGAGTCGGGAAAATGCCATAGCGGGCCATTGCCGTGACCGATGTGCAAATCCTTTCCTGCAATGATTGCCTGGGTGATATAAGCTTTGGCATGTTGGATGGCTTCCCGCATGGGATAGCCTTTTGCGAGATAGGTGGCAATAGCGGAGGAGAGGGTGCAGCCTGTTCCGTGCAGATTATTGCTTTCTATCTTTTTCTCTTTATATATATGGTATATGGATTCGGCAGTGTGTAGAAGGTCGAACATTACGTCGCCTTCCAGATGCCCGCCTTTTATTAAAATGCCGGTATGGAAACTATCTGTCAATATTTTGGCTGCTTCCTGCATCTCCCGGATGTTGTGAATGCTTTTGCCCGTGAGCACGGTTGCTTCATCAATATTGGGAGTGAGTAAGGTAACGAGAGGCAGCAACTCTTTTTTTATTTCTTCTATGGCTTCGTCCGTCATCAATTTTCGTCCGCTGGTAGATACCATGACCGGATCATATACCACGTATTCGGGCGCATACTTTCGCAGGCAATCGGAAATGACATGAACAATCTGAATGTCACTCACCATACCTATTTTTATAGCAACAGGTTGAAGGTCTTCCATCACGGCCTCTATTTGTCCGCGTACAATTTCAGGAGACATGGCTTGCACGGCGCATACTCCCAGTGTGTTTTGTACGGTCACTGCGGTGATGGCTGATGCCGCATATCCGCCTAAAGCCGAGATTGTTTTTATATCTGCCTGAATACCTGCGCCACCCGAACAATCGGAACCGGCAATGGATAAAATGACTGGAGGATGTTCCATTTTAGTTTTTTTAATATTTACCTGCAAAGATAGGATAAAAAACGATAAGGTACAAAATGGCATATCGTTTAAAGTACAATAAGTATCCTTGTTGCCACTAACCGTTATTTGCATGAAAAGTACTGATAATAAAGCGTAAATCTAGTTTTTGTACTTTATACAATTACTCATCCCGGGAACGGCTGGAATACATATTGTAAACCAGAAGATAACACTCTCTATACATATTGTAGTATGTATGATATGTATTTATATGAAAAACAATGTTTTATAGCATGTTTTATAAGTTTGCTTTGACAGTATTTCCCTTCTATATTTGCATCGTCTTAAAGAAATAGATATGCAGAATATACAGAAAAATACCCCTTTGGCCAACAATCACATATCAGTAGACTGTGTAGTGATTGGTTTTGACGGAGAACAACTGAAAGTATTGCTTGTAAAACGTGCAGGTGAAGAAAACGGTGAGGTATATCACGATATGAAACTTCCCGGAAGTCTTATATATATGGATGAAGATTTGGATGAAGCTGCACAACGCGTATTATTTGAATTGACAGGACTCAAAAATGTGAACCTGATGCAGTTCAAAGCATTCGGGTCTAAGAACAGAACCAGTAATCCTAAAGACGTGCGTTGGCTGGAACGTGCCATGCAGTCGAGGGTAGAACGTATTGTGACTATTGCTTATCTGTCAATGGTAAAGATAGACCGTGCATTGGATAAGAATCTGGATGAGCATCAGGCTTGTTGGATTGCTTTGAAAGACGTCAAGACATTGGCTTTCGACCATAATTTGATTATTCGGGAAGCGATGACTTATATCCGCCAGTTCGTGGAATTTAATCCTTCCATGCTATTCGAACTGCTTCCGCGTAAATTTACGGCTGCACAATTAAGAACTCTTTTTGAGTTAGTATATGATAAAGCGGTAGATGTGCGCAATTTCCATAAGAAGATAGCCATGATGGAATATGTAGTTCCTTTGGAAGAAAAACAACAAGGAGTGGCTCATCGTGCCGCCCGTTATTATAAATTTGACAAGAAGATATATAATAAGGTAAGGCGGTAAGGGTTAGTACCAGAACGCCATCCGTTAATCACTAAAATCATTAATCCGTTAATCACTAAAAAATGTTTCTATTAGGTTATGACATAGGTAGCTCGTCTGTAAAAGCGAGTCTGGTAAATGCTGAGACAGGCAAATGTGTATCATCGGCATTTTTCCCGAAAACAGAAGCGAATATTATCGCAGTAAACCCCGGATGGGCTGAACAAGACCCGGAAAGTTGGTGGGAAAACCTGAAGTCGGCTACGCAGGCCATTATGACTGAATCGGGTGTCAGTGCTGCCGAAATTAAAGCTATCGGTATTTCTTATCAAATGCACGGACTGGTGTGCGTTGACAAGAATCAGCATGTGTTGCGCCCTGCTATTATTTGGTGTGACTCTCGTGCCGTGCCTTACGGACAGAAAGCATTTGAGACAATAGGAGAGGAGAAATGTCTTTCCCATCTGTTGAACTCGCCGGGCAACTTTACCGCTTCCAAACTGGCATGGATTAAAGCCAATGAACCTGCTATCTATGAGCAGATTTACAAGATAATGCTTCCGGGTGATTATATCGCCATGAAGCTAAGCGGAGAAATCTGCACAACAGTTTCCGGCCTTTCGGAAGGAATGTTTTGGGATTTCAAGAACAACCGGGTAGCCGATTTCTTAATGGACTACTACGGATTTGATTCTTCTTTGATTGCGGATATCAAACCGACTTTTGCGGAACAGGGACGTGTCAATGCTGCGACAGCCAAAGAACTGGGACTGAAAGAGGGAACTCCAATCACCTACCGCGCCGGTGACCAGCCTAATAATGCCCTTTCTCTGAATGTGTTCAATCCGGGCGAGATAGCTTCTACGGCGGGAACATCGGGAGTGGTTTATGGAGTGAACGGCGAAGTGAACTATGACCCTCAATCACGTGTCAATACCTTTGCGCATGTCAATCATTCAACAGAACAGACTCGCTTAGGTGTACTGCTCTGCATCAACGGAACAGGTATCCTTAATTCATGGGTGAAACGTACGATTGCTCCCGAAGGAATATCTTATAATGAAATGAACGTCCTGGCTTCCAAGGCGCCTATCGGAAGCGCTGGAATCAGTATCCTTCCCTTCGGCAACGGTGCCGAGCGTATGCTGAACAATAAGGAAATCGGTTGCAGTATTCGCGGGCTGGATTTCAATGCACATGGCAAACATCATATCATTCGCGCTGCTCAGGAAGGTATCGTGTTCTCCTTTAAATATGGTATTGATATTATGGAGCAGATGGGTATTCCTGTGAAGATGATTCATGCCGGACACGCCAATATGTTCCTGAGTTCGATATTCCGTGATACGTTGGCAGGAGTAACGGGAGCCACTATTGAACTTTATGATACGGACGGTTCGGTAGGCGCAGCGAAAGGTGCGGGCATTGGCGCAGGTATCTACAAAGATAATAACGAGGCGTTTGCCACGCTCGACAAACTGGATGTGATTGAGCCTAATGTGGCTAAACGTCAGGAATATGCGGACGCATATGCCAAATGGAAATATCGCCTTGAAAAATCAATGGCAGGCAAAATACCGGCTCCGGTTCTTTCTTCAGATAAGTAATTGACAATATAAATAATAACCATTTAAAAAATAAAAAAGAATTATGGCAACAAAAGAATTTTTCCCGGGAATTGAAAAGATTAAGTTCGAAGGTAAAGATAGTAAAAACCCGATGGCATTCCGTTACTACGATGCTGAAAAGGTAATCAACGGTAAGAAGATGAAAGATTGGTTGAGATTCGCTATGGCATGGTGGCATACATTGTGCGCAGAAGGCGGTGACCAGTTCGGTGGCGGAACAAAACAATTCCCTTGGAATGGTAATGCAGATGCTGTTCAGGCTGCAAAAGATAAAATGGACGCAGGTTTTGAATTCATGCAGAAAATGGGTATCGAATACTACTGTTTCCATGACGTAGACTTGGTTTCTGAAGGTGCAAGCATCGAAGAATACGAAGCAAACTTGAAAGAAATCGTAGCATACGCAAAGCAGAAACAAGCTGAAACAGGAATCAAACTGTTGTGGGGTACTGCCAATGTATTCGGTCATGCCCGTTATATGAACGGTGCTGCTACTAATCCTGATTTTGACGTTGTGGCCCGTGCTGCTGTTCAGATTAAGAATGCGATTGACGCTACTATCGAACTTGGTGGTCAGAACTATGTATTCTGGGGTGGACGTGAAGGATATATGTCTCTTCTGAACACAGACCAGAAACGTGAAAAAGAACATCTGGCACAGATGTTGACTATCGCTCGCGACTATGCCCGTGCCCGTGGCTTCAAAGGTACTTTCCTGATTGAACCGAAACCGATGGAACCGACTAAGCATCAGTATGACGTAGATACGGAAACTGTAATCGGCTTCCTGAAAGCTCATGGTCTGGATAAAGACTTTAAAGTAAATATCGAAGTAAACCATGCAACCTTGGCAGGTCATACTTTCGAACATGAATTGGCAGTAGCAGTGGACAACGGCATGTTGGGTTCTATCGACGCTAACCGTGGTGACTATCAGAATGGTTGGGATACAGACCAATTCCCGATTGACAACTA
>ERZ791802.1101-NODE-1101-length-22691-cov-12.370914_pt1 | contig 22691 bp, 22 predicted proteins | sample MGYA00510308_ERZ791802 | MGnify/ENA primary metagenome ERZ791802 (study PRJEB30046, sample SAMN00792028) | human gut metagenome | study: EMG produced TPA metagenomics assembly of the A metagenome-wide association study of gut microbiota in type 2...
CCCTTGATTCAACGAAAGAATCAAGGGGCTTTCTGTTTTTATACATCTCATGGTTCTCGATAAACAAGCAGTGTAAGCAGACCTGCATAAATTATCATGGAAAGATATTATTACCGAAGATGATGCTAGTTTGTGGATTTCAGCATTTTTGTTTCTTGAATAAGTGCAATAATTGTATCCCTATCCCCATTGTGAGCATACGTTCTTTTTTATTTGCCAATAAGTTTTGGGTCCAGTTAAGTAATCCTCCATCACCTATTTCATGTTCTACCCCATTAATAATAATCTTAGCTTTAATTCTAATGCCGTAGTAATAATTATTATGTGAATCTGATTTGGCAATACGAATGTCCAAACCCCTATTTTTAGTATAAAATAAGGCATCTGATACCAATTGGCTTTTTTCGTCATATCCTTTGCAGGGTATAATTTCAAAGAATATATTTTCAAACCCAAAGACTTCTTTGCAGACCTTCTGTGTTATGGCTAAATGTTTATGTAATTCAGTTCTTTCAAATTCAAAACTACCCGTATCCATACCGCACGAGATTAGGCACAAAAGAGGAAAATGAGGTGTAAAATTGGGGTTTGAGAAAACCTGAGTTCTTATAACTCTTGATACATTACCAAAATTATATGTTTTCTCAGACAGTTCATTACTTTTCTTTAATGAAGCATAATGCAAAGCTATTGCATTTGTCGGGTCGGACTGAACTTCCGTGTTTCTTAGTGCTGTAAGAACTTTTTTTTGATTTACTGTTGCCATTACACTACTTGTACCTAATTGGGCAACAGGAGATAACTCAATTAATTCATAGTTGTTATTTGCAATTATTTTACAGCATTCCAATTCTTCCTCTTTAAATTCCAGAAAATCTAATTGTGCAGGTTTAGCCAATTTGTTTTTACTGTATTTACTCAATAAGGAAGATGGTGTTTCTTTTGTGATACGCCTGTCAAACACCTCTAATAGCAAAGAGTTTAACTCTGAACCACTCAATTTGTCGGACAGTATATCAACTATTTCATTTAGATTACACCTGCTGATTATATGTTTTATTGCTTCATCTTTCATATATTCATAAATTTTCTCACAAAGATATGCCTATTTATGAGATAATTAAGTGTAAAAGTGAATCAAAATTCATCGAATTGCATTTCATAGTTCATTCTATATACTTCGTATTTTACTTCATCTTTGAGTATTAAATCTTTTTTAAGACATAAAATTACTTTCTTAAAGAACAAAACCCTCTCAGGCTTGTTCTAATAATAGAGTTAAACTTAATAGCTTAAATGATGTGAACAACGGCAAACCTGTGCATTTAATTGCTACATTTGTCGTCGAATGTCAAAAGGACAATAATAAACAACTGAAATACAATGAAAGCTTCCCCGAAATTCATATTAGCTTTTCTTCTGCTGATGCTATCCTTTAGCATAAGTGGAAATGCCGGGAATCCATCTTCCTGTATTTCAGAATGTGCTTCTTCTTGTCAAATCTCCGAATCATCTTCCGGTACCAATCAACGCTCTTCTGTCAATAGTCATTCTGTGGGTTATGATAACTCTCAGGCTTTGTCTATTTCGGACGTAGAATTGGGCTTTAAGCCGGTAACTGAATCAAATGCCAATAACTACCGTCTACGCAGGATCATCGAAATAAATGATTCTTTAAAAGACACTATACATAAGTTCTTCTTGTTAAGAGAAAACTCACTTGTATTAGATCAAAGTAAATCTTACTACTCGGATAAGGATCCACATTACTCCATTATCTGTAGCGATTACTATGTATTCGCTCTAAGACGAATCCTTATTTAAAATTCCAATCTTTTTTCCCGTATTAATTTACTTTTTATACTCTGTATGAACTGTGCGCCTTTTTTATGCTTAAAAAGTCGCGGGGTCTGTAGCGCAGTGTATTATCTAATCATTTGAAATTTTCTAAATAACTAAAATTAATATCTTAACAAAAAACTTATTATGGAAACTACTAAAAAAACTCAAGTTGTAGGTATAAAGAATGCCGGTATCGTGATTATCTGCTGTTTTATTCTGGCAGTGTGTATTTACCATTTCCTGTTGGGAAATCCGTCCAACTTTATGAACAATGATCCGAACAACCATCCGTTGCCCGGCAACTTTTTGGGTACTATTTACAAAGGTGGTATTATTGTGCCTGTCATTCAGACACTGTTGTTAACCGTACTCGCATTGAGTATCGAACGCTATTTTGCTCTCCGATCTGCTTTCGGAAAAGGTTCTTTAGCTAAATTCGTTGCTAATATCAAAGCTGCCTTGGCTGCCGGCGATATTAAGAAAGCACAGGAAATCTGTGACAAGCAACAAGGTTCTGTGGCTAATGTTGTTACTTCTACTCTTCGCAAATACGACGAGATGGAAAAGAACACTGCTTTGTCCAAGGAGCAGAAACTGCTGGCCATCCAAAAAGAACTGGAAGAAGCTACCGCACTGGAAATGCCGATGATGCAACAGAATCTTCCGATTATCGCCACCATCACCACATTGGGTACATTGATGGGATTGCTCGGTACTGTAATCGGTATGATCCGTTCGTTTGCCGCTCTGTCTGCCGGTGGTGGTGCTGACTCCATGGCATTGTCGCAAGGTATTTCCGAGGCTTTGATTAACACTGCTTTCGGTATCTTGACGGGTGCATTGGCTGTTATCTCTTACAACTACTACACTAACAAAATTGATAAACTGACTTACGGACTCGACGAAGTCGGATTCTCTATCGTGCAAACTTTTGCTGCTACTCATTAATTCTGCGAACCCTTTAAAATCTATTAATCATGGGTAGAGCACAAATTAAAAAGAAAAGTACGTTCATAGATATGACTGCTATGAGTGACGTTACTGTGTTGCTTCTGACCTTCTTTATGTTGACTTCAACATTTGTGAAGAAAGAACCGGTGCAGGTGAACACTCCGGCTTCCGTATCGGAAATCAAAATTCCGGAGACAAACGTGCTCCAGATTCTGGTAGACCCGAACGGGAAGATATTTATGAGCCTCGACAAGCAGCAGGATATGCAGGCTGTTTTGGAGAGCATGGGAGAAGAGTATGGCGTCAAGTTTACTCCCGAACAGGAGAAGCGGTTTACATTGGCTTCTACTTTCGGAGTGCCTATCAGAAGTATGCAGAAATTCCTGGATCTTCCTGAAGAACAGCGGGACAAGATTCTCAAAAACGAAGGAATTCCTTGCGATAGTACCGACAATCAGTTCAAGTCATGGGTGCGCAACGCACGTATCGCCAATGCTGACTTGCGTATCGCTATCAAGGCAGATGCTTCAACTCCATACTCAGTGATAAAGAACGTTATGAACTCACTTCAGGATTTGCGGGAGAATCGGTATAATCTGATTACTTCTCTCAAAGCGACATCTGAAGAATAAAAAGGAGGAAACAGAATGAGTGCTGAAGTACAAGAGAGCGGCGGAAAAAATGGAAAGGGCAAACAGAAGAAATTTGCCGTAAGGGTGGACTTCACCCCGATGGTGGATATGAATATGTTGCTGATTACTTTCTTCATGCTTTGTACCACCCTGAGCAAACCTCAGACGATGGAGATAAGCATGCCGAGCAACGACAAGAATATTACTGAACAACAGAAGAGTATGGTGAAGGCTTCGCAGGCAATTACATTGCTGCTGGGAGCGGATAACAAGCTCTATTATTACGAAGGGGAACCGAACTATAAGGATTACACTTCGTTGAAAGAGACGAGTTACACCCCGGACGGAATACGTTCCATACTTCTTCAGAAGAATGCGGCTGCCGTGAACAAAGTGAGAGCTTTGAAGCAGCAGAAGCTTGACCTCAAGATATCAGAGGAGGAATACCGGAAACAGGTTTCCGAAATTAAGAGCGGAAAAGATACGCCGACCGTGATTATCAAGGCGACGGACGATGCTTCTTATATGAATCTGATTGACGCGCTGGACGAAATGCAGATATGCAATATAGGTAAGTATGTGATTACGGACATTGCCGAAGCGGACGAATTCTTGATTAAGAATTTTGATGCGAAGGGAGCGTTGTCGCAGAATTTGGCCGATAAATGATGTAACACCTAAAAAAGAAAAGTAAAATGGCAAAAATAGATTTGACTTCTTCGGAATGGTGTCAACTGATTTTTGAAGGCAAGAATCAGGCGTATGGCGCTTATAAGATGCGCGCCGATTCAACGAAACGGCACAATTGGGCTATGTTGGCTGTATTGGTCATCGCATTGATAGGTTTTACAATTCCTACGTTGGTGAAGTTGGCAACCCCGAAACAGAAGGAAGTAATGACGGAGGTCACGACCCTGTCGAAACTGGCAGAACCGGAAATCAAGCAGGAAGAGATGAAACGGGTGGAACCTGTTGCGCCTCCCCCGCCTGCATTGAAGAGTTCTATCAAGTTTACGGCTCCTGTCATCAAGAAGGATGAGGAGGTGCACGAGGATAATGAGATCAAGAGTCAGGAAGAACTGACTTCTACGAAGGTGGCTATCTCCATTGCCGACGTAAAGGGTAATGATGAAGCCAACGGAGCGGATATCGCTGACTTGAAGCAAGTGGTGACTCAGGCTGCGCCGGAGCCAGAAAAGGTGTTCGACATGGTAGAGCAGATGCCTGCTTTTCCGGGTGGACAACAGGAATTGATGTCTTATCTGGGTAAGAATATCAAATATCCGACTATCGCTCAGGAGAATGGAACGCAAGGGCGTGTCATTATTCAGTTTGTGGTAGAGCGCGACGGTTCTATTTCGGATGTACACGTCGCCCGTGGCGTAGACCCTTATCTGGATAAGGAAGCGGTACGCGTGGTAAAGAGTATGCCGAAGTGGATTCCGGGTAAGCAGAATGGTAAAGCGGTGCGTGTGAAGTTCACCGTCCCGGTAATGTTCAGATTACAATAAAAGATGATGAAAAGACAATTTTGGCTGATAGGAATCGTTTTGCTGCTGGCATTAAGTGCTTGCCGCTCTAAATCGAAAGAGGGACAGACGGATACGTATTCGTCCGGCGTGATAGCTATTGCGGCGGATGCGAGTTTCGAGCCTATCATACAGGAAGAGATTGATGTATTCGAGAGCCTGTATCCTCTGGCCGGGATTGTCCCTCGCTACACGACGGAAGTGGAAGCGATTAATTTACTTCTGAAAGACAGTGTCCGGTTGGCTGTCGCTACCCGGACGCTGACTGAAGAAGAGATGAATTCGTTTCACAGCCGTAAGTTCTATCCTCGTGAGATTAAGTTGGCGACCGATGCCCTGGCATTGATTGTGAACCGTGCGAATCCGGATTCTTTGTTGAGTGTACGCGATTTCCGCCGTATCCTGACGGGAGAAGCCAAGACTTGGAAACAGGTGAACTCCAACTCCGGGCTGAAGGATATTCAGGTGGTATTCGACAATAAGAATTCGAGCACCGTACGCTTTGCAATGGATTCTGTATGTGGCGGGAAACCGCTGGCTACGGAGAATGTGAGTGCCTTGAAGACCAATCAGCAGGTGATAGATTTTGTAGCGAAGAATCCCGCGGCGATAGGGGTGATCGGGGTGAACTGGCTGGGCAACCGCAGTGATACCACGAACCTTTCTTTCAAGGAAGAAATCAGAGTGATGGCGGTGAGTGCCGGAGATGTGGCGACTCCCGAAAATAGTTATAAACCTTATCAGGCTTATCTGTACTACGGCAACTATCCGTTGGCACGTCCGATTTATGCAATTCTGAATGATCCCCGCAACGGGCTGCCCTGGGGATTCACTTCTTTTATGACATCCGACAAGGGGCAGCGGATCATATTAAAATCCGGACTTGTTCCGGCTACACAGCCGGTGCGTATTGTCCATGTGAAAGACGAATAATAACTAAAATTAGAGACTATCATGAAACGAGTACAAATGTTTTTAGCTGGAGCGTTTATAGCAGTTGGGTCGCTCTGCGCACAATCATCTGATGCCGAATGGCAGGCAGGTGTCGCGAAATTGAAGGAAACTATTCAGACGAATCCGGCACAGGCTGCCGAAGAAGCTGAACATCTGATAAAAGGAAAGAATAAGAAGAATGTGGAACTTCTGGTGGCTGTCGGAGAAGCCTATCTGGATGCCGGCAAACTCACCGAAGCGCAGGAGTATGCTGTCCTTGCGCGAAAAGCGGACGGTAAATCGCCTATGGCTTCTGTACTGGAGGGTGACATTGCCGTGAAACAGAAAAATGCGGGACTTGCTTCTCAAAAGTATGAGGAAGCGATTTATTTTGATCCGAAATGTGCGGATGCTTATCTGAAGTATGCGGATATTTATAAGTCGGCAAGCGCGAGTCTTGCCATTGAAAAACTGGAACAATTGAAAGCCCTGGAACCGTCCAACACAGCCGTAGACAAAAAACTTGCCGAAATTTATTATTTAAAGAATGATTTTAGTAAAGCGGCGGATGCTTATTCGCGCTTTGCAATGGGCCCGACGGCCACTGAAGAAGATTTAGTGAAGTATGCGTTTGCCTTGTTCCTGAATCATGACTTTGCCAAATCGCTCGAAGTGGCTAACATGGGTTTGCGGAAGAATCCCCGTCACGCTGCGTTCAACCGGTTGGCGATGTATAATTATACGGATCTGAAGCGTTTTGACGAAGCGATAAAGGCTGCGGATATTTTCTTTAATGAATGTGACAAAGCCGATTATTCGTATTTGGACTATATGTATTACGGGCATCTGCTGGAAGACTTGAAGAAGTATGACGATGCAGTAGTGCAGTATGAAAAGGCGGTTGAAATGGATCCGACGAAGACGGAGCTTTACAAGAACATCTCTGCTGCTTACGAGCAGAAGAATGATTATAAGAAAGCGATCGGTGCTTACCATAAATATTATTCCTCTCTTGATAAAGAAAAACAGACTCCGGATTTACAATTCCAGTTTGGCAGACTTTATTATGGAGCGGGTACGCAACCTGATTCGTTAACAATCACTGTCGATGAGCGCAAACAGGCTCTGGCATCTGCCGATTCTGTTTTCCAGGCCATCGCAGTAGCGGCACCGGACAGCTATCTGGGTAATTTCTGGCGGGCACGTGCCAATTCGGCACTCGACCCCGAAACAACCCTGGGACTGGCGAAACCTTTCTATGAGGAAGTGGCTACTTTATTGGAAAGTAAAAACGACCCTCATTACAATGCTGCTTTGATTGAATGTTACAGTTATCTTGGATACTATTATTTGCTAGCCATCGAAAACCCGGCACTGAAAGCCGAAGCGAAGGCGAACAAAGATACATCCAGGGATTACTGGAGCAAAATTCTGGCTATAGACCCCACTAATGCTACTGCTAAAAGGGCATTGGATGGCATCAAATAGTGAATAATTTTAGTTGTTTGTCGTGACAGGAGAAGTGGAGAGTGATCTTAGCTTCTCCTTTTTTTTGCATTTTTTTCTGCTTTTCTATTGCTTTATTCAAAAGATTACCTACTTTTGCAGTGTACTATTATACTAATACACTAGAATTGACTAATTCATTAAACAAAAGTACTATGATTGCAGTAGAAAATCTTTCATTTACTTATCGTAAATCGAAGCGGGCGGTGCTCCGCGACTTTTCTCTTTCATTCGAATCGGGCAGGGTATATGGGCTGCTGGGAAAGAATGGAGCCGGAAAGTCTACTCTTCTTTATTTGATGTCCGGGTTGTTGATGCCTAAAAGTGGCAGGGTGATGTTCCACGACACGGATGTGCGTCGCCGGTTGCCGGTAACTTTGCAGGATATGTTTCTGGTTCCGGAGGAATTTGAATTGCCTTCGGTATCCTTGGTCAGCTATGTGGAGCTGAACAGTCCCTTCTATCCCCGTTTTAGTAAGGAGGATATGATTAAGTACCTTCATTGTTTCGAGATGGATATTGATATTGATCTCGGGGCGTTGTCTATGGGACAGAAGAAGAAGGTGTTCATGAGTTTCGCGCTTGCGACGAATACTTCGCTGCTCTTGATGGACGAGCCGACCAATGGGTTGGATATTCCCGGAAAGAGCCAGTTCCGCAAGTTTATCGCGTCGGGCATGTCGGATGGAAAGACGATTGTGATTTCTACACATCAGGTTCGTGATATAGATAAGGTGCTCGATCATGTGTTGATTATGGATGAGAGCCGTGTGTTGCTCGATGAATCGACAAGTGAAATCTGTGAGAAACTTTACTTTGTGGAGAGTGACGACCGCGAGTTGGCAAAGACTGCTCTTTTTGCTATTCCTACGATTCAAGGTAACCATCTGATACTTCCCAATGTGGAAAAGGAAGAGTCGGAGATTAACCTGGAACTTCTGTTTAATGCTACGTTGGCCGCTCCCGAAGAGATAGCCCGATTGTTTCACGCTCAAAAATAAAAGACGATGATAAAAGATACTTTTTTCAGTTTGCCCCGTTTTATGAATCTCTGCCGCAAAGAGATGGTGGAGAGTTGGAGATCGAATGTGCTTCGTATCGTGTTGCTTTACGGAGTGATGACGGTGGCGATGGTTTGGAACGGATATTTTGAATACAGGCATGGATATAAAAGTACGGAAGACCCGACGTGGTCATTTCTTCTGGTTGCTTTTATATGGGGCTTGTGGATCTTCGGCTGTCTAAGCGCTTCGTTTACTATGGAGAAGATGAAAACAAAAACCAATCGTATTTCTACGTTAATGACCCCGGCAACTCCTTTCGAGAAATTTTTCTCACGTTGGTTTGTATTTACGGTGGTATTTCTGGTGGTTTTCCTGATTACTTATAAGTTGGCGGATTATACGCGGGTGATGGTTTACTCGTTGGCCTATCCTGAAAAGTGGTTTATTTCTCCTGTTGATTTATCTCATTTGGTCGGCAAAAAAAACTATTATGCATTGTGTAGAACCGGATGGGAATTTGGGGCGTTGATGGCAGGATATTTCTTCGTTCAATCTTTATTTATTCTGGGTAGTACTATATGGTCTAAAAACTCATTTCTGAAAACATTTGCATCGGTAACGGTTATTGTACTGGGATATTTTGGAGTCGGTGCTTTTATGGGTAAGATGTTGTTGAAGAGTGGTGTGTATTATTCTTTTTGGGATGATATTGCGATGTCCGATGAAGCTATGTGGGGATTATTAATTGCTGTCAGCATATTCTTTACCTTGTTTAACTGGATCCTTGCCTACTTCCGTTTTAAGGAATCAGAAATTATTAACCGAATGTAATCCTTAGCTTATGAATTTTAAAGAAAGTAAAGCCATTTATTTACAAATTGCAGATAGAATCTGTGATGAGATATTGCTGGGGCAGTATCCGGAAGAAGAACGTGTACCTTCGGTCAGAGAATATGCTGCTATTGTAGAGGTGAATGCCAATACGGTGATGCGTTCTTTTGATTATCTCCAGGTACAGAATATTATTTATAATAAACGTGGTATAGGGTATTTTGTAGCTTCGGGAGCAAAGGAGTTGATTCATTCTCTTCGCAAAGAAACTTTTTTGAAAGAAGAGTTGGAGTACTTTTTTCGTCAGCTTTATACGCTTGATATTCCGATGAAAGAGATAGAACCAATGTATCGTGAGTTTATAAAAAAGCAGAAATAAAAACGAAATATTATGAAACGTACTACTTATATATTAATAGGGCTTATTGTCTCCGGATTGATTGTCATTATTGCATCTATTATTTTCATTTCTACATCCGAAAAACCATATCCTGAGAATGGTCTTTTCGTAGGAGGAGAGCTGGTGGAAATGAATATGGATGGTATACATGTGGTGAAGATGTTTGTCAGCCAGTCCGAAGATAGTAAAGAAAGGAGGATTTACATGAATGGAGATGTGAAGATGTCAAGTCCTTCTGCGGCAGGGGAAAGAAAGATTGTCTATCCGAAGAATGAATATCTGAAAGTTAACCGGATGAATGACACGTTATTGATGGAATTTGATTTTAATAACCGTAATATTCCGAAGAAATTCCGTAATAAGGATTATATGTATGCGACCGGAATAGATGTCCAAATGTCTGTAGATTCGTTAAATAGCCTTTTTATCAATACGCAAGGTTTAAGGCTGAATTTGAAGGAGGTGAAAATGGATTCTTTGTTTGTGCATGCCATTTATCAGAAAGTATTGCTTGATTCTTGCCAATTCCGTTCTTTTAGTATAGATGGAGAAGAATTGAGGTTTACGGCAAAGGATAGTAAAATGGAAAATTTCTATCTGAACTTGAATAGTGCATGGGACTGGGGAATTGAAAACTGTGACATAGATACGGAGTATCTTAGAGGTAGCGGAACACATCGTAACGCTTTACAGGTAGGAGAATGCAAGCGTGTTATGTGGACTCCGACGGGGAAAGATGCCCAGTTGCAGTTGTACCTTCAGGAGAAAGCGGAAATTATAGTGAATCCGTAATAGAAACTAGACATAGCTAAAACAGAAAAGGAGCAATTATGAATTTATTTCATTTTGCTCCTTTTTATATGGTAGTTATTATTTTACAGTGCTTTAGTCAGTGTAAAGCAGTCAATATCAGGTGCCCAGTTATAGCTGTTACCCATACGAATGGTATTATATCCGGCTTTCAGTTCAACAGGGATGGAGATTTGATTGTGTTTATTATCCTCTCCCAATGAATCAATTTTGGTAATAATGCCATTGACATCTACTTCCAACTGACGTCCTTTACCGAATGAATAGTAAACAGTCATGTTGTAGCGTCCGCCGTCTCCACTGTACACTTCGCTCCATTCAGCATAGTTTTCCGGTTGTCCGCCGAGAAATCCCACTTTCATTTTGCCGGATGCTTCCTTGTCGTTAGCATAAATAATACCTTTAGGATTCTTACCCAAGTCATTGAAGAGAGGTAAGTATGCCCATTCAGCTTCATACAGAGTCGGTTCCAGGCGTGTTTCACCTTCCATGCGGAGGAACATGGCGCTGCGGGCAGGCAGAGTTTGTTCAAAGTTGCCGGAGAAGCTACCGAGATCATCATGCTTTACCAAGTCACGTACTTTCACATTTCCGTCAAATTCCAAAGAAGAGAATGGAACGGAAAAAGTGCATACCGTATCAGAAGGATTGTATAATGCCACTGCACGTACATTGCCACGTTTCTGTTCGATATCTTTCACCAATACATAGCCGTCGTTTTCATGCTGCGCTACATAAGCCTGCAATCCTAGTGGATCCTGATTGAGTGCGATTAACTCTTTGTTTGTCAGCAATTCTAGAGAAGATTCCGGCAGGTTTTCCAGGTTACAGCCGATAAGCAAAGGAGAGCTCATGATACACCACAAACCGAAATGGGCTTCTTCCTCAGTCGGGGTAAGTCCTTTTCCGCCTACTTTGCTGTCATCACGGAATCCGATTACCATCATATCCATATCATTGTAATGTCCGTTGCCGGCATAGGCGGACAGGTAGAGATTTTTTCCGACTACATATTTCAGTGAACCCCAATGTGCGTTGATATCTCCGCTGATACGCCAGGAAGTAGCTACGTCTTTCGCCCAAGTGCCGGGAAAAGCCCATCGGCAGATATTCACAGAAACATCTTTTTTCACTTTGTCTATGCTGTTGCGGATAGAAGTGTAGCGTTCTTTTTCATTCAGTCCCAGCACGTCTCCGCCGCAATAGTCAATTTTGATAAAGTCGAATCCCCAGTCGCCAAAGTATAACTGGGCATCCTGCGGTTCGTGACCATAAATGCCCGCGCCTACTCCTGCCGCGTCATTATCCCAAATGGAACCGCAGGTGTTGTTACCTGCATCCGTATAGATACCGGCTTTCATGCCCAGGCCGTGGATGTGGTCTGCCACCGGTTTCATACCATTCGGAAAACGTGTCTCATGTGTGTGCATGACACCGTTATCATCTCTTTTCCCAAAGAAGCCGTCATCTACATTAATGTACTGATACCCTGCATCTTTCAGACCTTTCTTCACCATAAGGTCGGCTTGATGTTTAATAATATCTTCGCTGATGTCAACCCGGAATACATTCCATGAACTCCATCCCATGATGGGGGGATTGAACGTTTGCTCCTTGTCCGAAAGGGTAGTTTGAGTCTTTGTGCAACTGGCGCACAACAGGGTAGCGGCTGCTACTGAGAGAAGGTAGAATTTGTTCTTCATGATATAATAGGTTAGTGTTCTCTTGTATTGTCGTCCCGATTTCGTCCCGGATACTTGAAAAAGAGAAAGGGTAACTTGCTGAATTACAGAAAGCTACCCTTTGTTTGGTCGGAATGAGGCGACTCGAACGCCCGACCCCTACGTCCCGAACGTAGTGCGCTACCAACTGCGCTACATTCCGATTGCTTAAGAAGTGGTGCCACCAGGAATCGAACCGGGGACACAAGGATTTTCAGTCCTTTGCTCTACCAACTGAGCTATGGCACCTTTTCTCGTTTGCGGGTGCAAAGATAAGTATATTTTTTAATACCGCAATAACTTTGAAAGAAATTTTCGATAAATAATAGTAATGATGAAGATTAGTTTCTTTCGGAGATTATAAATAATCCCGCTTCGGCTATTCGAAAAGCCGGAGCGGGATTACTTTTTTCAGATGCAGGATGTACGCTTGGTCTTTACGACTTCGGTACATTCTTATCCGTGTCTCCGATTCCCGGAGACGCATTGCCTGAAGCGGAACTTCCACTCGAAGCGGCAGAATTGCCTGAAGGAGCGGTGCTTGAAACGGTTGCGTTTGAAGTCGTTGTACTAGGACGGGCTGCGCTTGCAGTGGTACTGCCGGCGACTACATTAGCAGTAGCAACTTGCGGCTGGACTTCCCAGTGGAACGGTTCGAAGTTAGAGTTAGGATCTACCCAGGACGGTTTCTTGGCAGCGTAGATGATGAACGGAGCAATAACGACGATGATGGCACCGATAATCAGTACGGAGAACCAAACGGTATTGCTACCTGTGGAAATCTGGCTGGGAGGGATGAAGCTGAGGATAAAGGCAAGCAATGATCCGCAGAATCCGAGTCCGCCGACGAACCACATCAGACCGTTACCGGACTTACCGATACGGAACGGACGGTTCAGCTTTTTCATCTTATAACGCAGTGCGATAGCTCCGGAGAACATCAACAGGTACATGATAAGGTAAAGAATAACTGTCAACTGTGACAGAATCTGGTAGAAACTCTGTACGGAAGGCATGACTACGAACAACAAACTTAATACGGTAACAGCGATACCCTGTACGAACAAGATATTTTTCTGCACACCCAGTTTGTTTGTTTTCTGGAAGAACGGAGGCATGTAACCGGCTTTACCCACGGCAAAGATACCTTTTGACGGACCGGCAACCCATGTCAATACGCCTGCCAATACACCGAACGCAAGGGCGATGGCGATGATCGGTGACAACCAGGAAGCATGGATATACTTGAAGTAGTTGTCAAAACCGACAAGCAAACTTTGAGTAAGGTTGATATCCTTGGCGGGGATGATAACACCGAGTGCGAAAGTACCGAGAACGAAGATAAGAACGGTGATAAGTGCACCGATAAATACGGCTTTCGGATAGTTCTTGGACGGGTTTTCTACATCTTTCACGTGGATACCGCCCATTTCCATACCGGCATAAAACAAGAAGATACTGGCGGCGAGAACGACATTGTCAAAGTTGGTAAAGTCAGGGAAGAAGCTGCTGTTGAAATCCATGTTGGAATGTCCGCCGGTTGCCAGGTAGATGATACCGAGGATAATCAGCAGGGCGGCCGGGATGATTGTACCGACCATACCACCGATTTTGGCTACTTTACCAACCCAGCTCATACCTTTCAGGGAAATGAAAGTGGCGAGCCAGTAGATGATAAGTACCACGACAAGCGTGTAATACTTGTTGTTTGCCAGTGACATGTCATGTACGTCGTTCATTCCGATGAAGGCGATAGATACGGCACCGAATGTCAATACTGTCGGGTACCAGATGGTACTTTCAATCCATTGCACCCAGATGGCGAGGAATCCCAGTTTCTTGCCGTAGGCTTCACCTACCCACCGGAACACACCACCTTGCTTGTCCTGAAACATAGCCGCCAGTTCTGCTGCGACGAGCGATGTAGGGATCAGGAAGACGATAGCTGCAAAAAGATAGTAAAAGGCCGAACTCATTCCGTAGACGGCCTCGGCCGGTAGTCCACGCAATGATACTACTGCCGTAACGTTCATGATAGCTAGTGTAAACACACCCAGCTTCACTGCATTTTTAATATTTGCCATAAGTTAAGGTTTTAAGTGAAAAATATTTTAAAGTCAGTCATATAACAACATTTTGCGTGAGATGTTCCCGCAATCTCTTTCAAAGTTCGTTAATTAACATCGCTGAATTGATATATTATTGCCTCTGGACAGCTTGTCCCGAAACAATCGCTTTCTCCGATTGTTTCTTAGCATTATAAATTAATTTAAGAATCATTTTATTATAAACTAAGTAGTTATGAAATCAGCGCTTTCAGATTTTGTTTTTGGAAAAAAGGGAATCTATGGCATTCTCCACATTATTATATTAGTGATGTCACTTTTCCTGGTAATTAGTATTTCGGTAGATACTTTTAAGGGAATTCCTTTTTATACACAGTCGTCTTACATGAAAACCCAGTTGTGGATTTGTATTTGGTTTCTTTTTGATTTCGTGCTGGAGTTTTTTCTATCGAAGCACAAAGGACGTTATCTGCGGACGCATTTCGTCTTTCTGCTGGTGGCTATTCCCTATCAGAACATTATTGCTTATTACGGGTGGACATTCTCGCCGGAAGTCACTTATCTGCTCCGGTTCATTCCTTTGTTGAGGGGCGGGTATGCGCTTGCCATCGTAGTGGGGTGGCTGACGTACAACCGTGCTTCGAGCCTGTTCGTCTCTTATCTGACTATGTTGCTGGCAACAGTTTATTTTTCCAGTCTCGCATTTTTCGTTCTCGAACATAAGGTGAACCCACTGGTAAATGGCTATGGGGATGCTTTGTGGTGGGCGTTTATGGATGTTACTACCGTCGGGTCGAATATCATAGCGCAAACGGTGACGGGGCGGGTGCTTTCCGTATTGCTGGCAGCCTTGGGAATGATGATGTTCCCTATTTTTACAGTCTATATAACGAACTTGATTCAGCAATCCAACAAGCGGAAAAAACAATATTACGAAGCGGAAGAACAGCAGAAAAAGGTTGTTGCGCAGAAACAAGCCGCAGCGGAGAAACCTGTAGTGCAAAGCACGCAAGGATAATATGGCAAGTAATAAAAGTGGCTTCATCATCTTTGCTTATGCGGGATGATGAAGTTATTCTTATATATAAGAGGTTGTAAATCAGTAGTTAATTATTATTTTTAATAATCTTGTGACTATTCTTTATAAATGTCGGGGAATATGCATCGAGTAGAATATATTACATTTTATCTTTGCGCAAAAGATGTACAGACGCAGGATCTGTTTTATATCTGACAAAGATATTTGGTGTGAAGTCTTAACTGGACAAGGGGAATAAAAAAGGTTACTATCGCAAGATAGTAACCTTTACGTTTTTTTCAAAAGAGTCTTTTAGTCGACAATGGTGATATGATCGTGACCGAATACATTTAATCCCAACTTGTTCATGATGTACTGGATAGCCAACTGTGCTTTGACAGAGTTGCCCGATCCATCCAAAGGAGGAGCGAATGCGGCGATACCGAACTGTCCGGGCAATACACCCATCACACCACCGCCTACACCTGTTTTGGCAGGGATACCGGAAGTGTACATCCAGTCGCCGGTATGTTCGTAGAAACCTACTGCGGCAATCATGGCTGTGATTTTAGGAGCCAGGCCGGCATCGAACACTTCTTTCTTGGTCACAGGGTTCACACCGCCGTTGGCGATTGTTCCGGCTGCAATGGAAAGTTGCAATGCAGTGACTCCCAGCGAGCACTGACGGGTATAAAGGTCGAGTGACATATCCGGGTCGTCATAGATGCGGTTGTAGTTCTTCAGCAGCCAGGCGATGGAACGGTTGTTGAAGTTCGTATCCGATTCGGATTTGTACAATTCGTCAATCAACTGGGGAGCGCTGCCGCACAAGTCGGTTACGTTTCCTACGATGGCATCCCATTTCTTGGCGGAGTCACCGATAGGTTTCACCATACTGCAGGCAGAGATGGCGCCGGCATTTACCAACGGAGTGGACGGATGATCGTTCTCCAAAAGGATGGCGATGATTGAGTTGAAAGGCAAACCTGTTGCGTCGGCTCCAATCTTGTCCAAGATTTCCTTGGCGCCATATTGACGCAAAGCAAGAATAGCCGTATGCACTTTGGATACAGATTCTATACCGAAGCGGTAGTCAGTATCTCCCACATGGATGGTCTGCCCGTCGAGCAGGCAGACACTGATTCCAAAGAGATCTTTGTTGACATTTGCCAGGTAAGGGATATAGTCCGCGTTCTTGCCGCCTGTATTGGTCTTTACCTGATCGTATGCCTCTTGTACCACTTCTTTTAATTGAGCGAGTGTTACTTTTTTATCCATAGAACATTTTATTTTTTAATTGTTTTGTGACGACGGCCACCGTGGTTGAACATCTTGGCTTCTACCGGAAGGTTCTTTTCCTGTGCCATACGGGTAGGAGTAGGATATTCCAATTTTTCGAGTTCTGTAATCGCATTGTTGATGTCGCCCAGTAACATATCTGCCATATCACGGCTGAATCCCTGACGAACAACGATACGCATCACTACATAATCATCCAGTTTGGCAGGCAATGTATAAGCAGGAACCATCCAACCGTGTTGGGACAGTTTGTCCTGCAAATCATACAAAGTCCATTTTGCTGATTTCGCATATTCCGGTTTCAGGTACCAGATGAACAATGGGTTCACAACATCTTCAGAGTAGTTGACGAACGGAACCATCTTGGCGATTTCATCATGGAGATACTTGGCAATCTGCAATGAGTTGTATTGTACTTCCTTGTATCCCTGGAATCCTAAACGGATGAATTGGTAATATTGTCCGAGGATTTGAGCGGCAGGACGAGAGAAGTTCAAACCTACCTGAGTGATGTTGGCACCCAGATAATTTACGCTGAATGACATTTCTTCCGGCAGATATTCCTTGCCTTTCCAACAAACCCAACCAAGTCCCGGATATACCAGGCCGAACTTATGACCGGATACACTGATAGAAAGTACCCATTTCAAACGGAAGTCCCATTTCTTTTCCGGATAAAGGAAAGGAAGGATGAAACCACCACTTGCGGCATCTACGTGGATAGGAATGTCATAGCCTGTCTTGGCGTTGTAAGCATCGAGTGCTTTGTCCAATGCTTCGACATCATCGTTCAGTCCTGTCCATGTAACACCCTGGATAGGTACGATACAGATGGTATTTTCGTCACACATCTTCAAAGCTTCTTCGGGGTCGAGTGTGGTCTTGTCAAGAGTCAAAGGCACTTCACGCATTTCGATCTGCCACAACTGTGCGAACTTTTCCCAAACAACCTGGAAACCTGTAGAAATAACAAAGTTTGGTTTGTCGAACGGTTTGCCCTGAGCTTGTCTTTTTTTACGCCAGCGCAACCAGGCGGCTACACCACCCAACATACATGCTTCGGAAGAACCGATGGCCAATGCTCCGGTTTTCCAGGTATCTTTTTCAGGAGAGTTCCACAAGTTGGCAACGATGTTGATACATTTACCGTTCATCACTGCGATACGCGGATACTCTGTCTCATCAATGTAGTTGATGTTGATGGCTTCGTTCATCAGTTTGGTAGCGTAGTCATCCATGTAGGTGGTAACGAAAGTGGCGAGGTTCAAACGTGGCTGAGTCTGAGCGAATGTTTCGTCTTTTACCATCTGATAGGCAACTTCAGGAGTTGTCGGGCCATCAGGGATTTTCTCTACCGGAGAGGGTTGTAACATTCTGTCTGAACCAAATACATCAGTTTTGGCATCACCTTTTCTGAAATTTAAATCTTCCATACTTAATTTATTTTTTAAAGGTTTAGGGCGATGGGGTGTTTCCCCGTCGAATTTCCCACAACAACAGCAGATAGTTTTGAAAGTTTCCGGCTTTTACATTATTTGGCGTTTATTAAGGGGGCGGATGCCCTTATTGAAACACACCTTTTTTGATTCTTTTCACCACAGGGGACACAGAGGACGCAGAGGTTATAATTATCTCTGAATTAGAACTCTGCGTCCTCTGTGGTGAAATAGTTCATTTCCGTACCTATTTGAACTTTATACGGAGAGTATTGTTTTCTTCAAACCTAAACTTTTAACGAATAAGCATATGAGAATACAGACTGGACGGGGGACAATTCCTCTTATAACCTTAATTGCCATCTGGTCTATTTCGGCATTGACATCATTGCCGGGACTGGCCGTTTCACCCATATTGGGTGATCTTACAAAGATATTTCCGGAAGCGACGGATTTGGATATACAGATGTTGACTTCACTACCATCGTTGCTTATTATACCTTTTATATTATTAGGTGGTAAACTGACGGAGAAGATCGATTATGTCCGCATCCTGAAAATAGGGCTCTGGCTTTTTGCCGCAAGCGGCATTTTATATCTGATTTCCAATAAAATGTGGCAATTAATCGTGGTAAGCGCTTTGCTCGGCATCGGTTCGGGACTTATTATCCCTTTGTCTACCGGATTGGTTTCCCGCTATTTCGTGGGAACTTACCGTGTGAAGCAATTCGGATTAAGTTCCGCCATAACTAATTTCACTTTGGTGATAGCCACTGCCGTGACAGGCTATCTCGCGGAAGTCAGTTGGCATCTGCCTTTTTTGGTCTATCTTCTTCCGCTGGTTTCTATCCTGTTGGTCGGACATTTAAAGACAAACCAGCCGGGGACGGAACCTGTTGCTGCCGGTAGCGGCAATTCAACACCGGAGCAGTCTGCCATTGATACCGGAGGAAGCAAGTACGGCATTCATACCAGGCACCTGTTGCAATTAATGCTTTTTTATGGAGTGACGACTTACATTGTATTGGCTGTCATATTCAATCTGCCTTTTTTGATGGAAAAACATCATTTCTCCAGTGGTGATTCTGGGTTGATGATTTCACTTTTCTTCTTGGCGATTATGGCTCCGGGATTTGGACTGGATAAGATTGTGGGGGTACTGAAAGAACGGACAAAGGCATATAGCCTGCTATCCATGGCTTTAGGATTATTATTGATTTGGATAGCCCCGATAGAATGGCTCATTATTCCGGGATGTATTCTTGTCGGTTTGGGATACGGTGTCATTCAACCTATGCTTTATGACAAGACCACCCATACCGCATTACCGGAAAAGACCACTTTGGCACTGGCATTCGTAATGATGATGAATTACCTGGCTATTTTGCTTTATCCTTTCATTGTCGATTTTTTCCAGTGGATATTCCACACCCGGTCACAGGAATTTCCTTTCATATTTAATCTGCTGATTACTATTGTAACGTTTTTCTGGGCTTACCTGCGGCGTAATACCTTTTTGTTTAATGATCAATTGAAATAAAAAATGAAGAATAAGAAACTGGAGGCTAATTTGAGCATGGCCGTCTCGAAAATTTTTAGCGGTTTAAATATGAATGCTCTGAAGTTCCTTCTGCCTTTGTGGATGAGTCCGCTGACAGGGGCGACACTCCGTTGTACATTTGCGGCTGCTGCTTTTTGGATTATCGGATGGTTCATGCCACCGGAGAAAGCATCGGCCAAGGACAAATGGTTGCTCTTCCTGCTAGGGGCTTTCGGACTTTATGGCTTTATGTTTCTTTATTTGGCGGGGTTGAGTAAGACGACTCCTGTCTCCAGTTCCATATTCACCAGTCTTCAGCCTATTTGGGTATTCCTTATTATGATCTTCTTTTATAAGGAAAAGGCGACGGCAAAAAAGATTATCGGTATCTCCATCGGACTGGTCGGAGCATTGGTCTGTATTCTGACGCAGCAAAGCGATGATTTGGCATCCGATGCTTTTATGGGAAATATGCTCTGTCTGGTCAGTTCTGTTGTCTATGCCATCTACCTGATTTTAAGTAATCGTATCCTTACTACTATCGGGGCAATGACCATGTTGCGATATACATTTTCCGGTGCGGCGGTATCCGCTATTATAGTGACAATGATTACCGGTTTCGACGCGGCGGTATTCTCCATGCCGTTCCATTGGACACCTTTCCTTATCCTGATGTTTGTGCTGATTTTCCCAACCACCATAAGTTATATGTTACTCCCTATCGGATTGAAATATCTCAAGACAACAGTGGTAGCTATCTATGGTTATCTGATTCTGATTGTGGCGACTGTCACTTCTCTTATCTTAGGGCAAGACCGTTTCAGTTGGACGCAGACGTTTGCCATCATTTTTATCTGTATCGGAGTCTATTTGGTGGAAGTTGCCGAAAGCAAGGAACGCTAAAAGCTGCACACAGGGAAACATCTTGTTTCAAAGCATGGAATAAAAAAAGAGCGTCCTTCACAGAACGCTCTTGCTTATTTTATCATCATGTTTTATAGAGAGGAGTTGATTGCTTGTGCTATGGACTTGAATTCTTCATCCGACAATTTCAGCTTCGGATTCGAGAACAACATATCCGATTCCTTCTGAATGGGAATCAAATGAATGTGCGCGTGAGGAACTTCCAGTCCGATAACAGCTTCGCCTACCTTTTGGCAAGGGAAAGCCTTTTCGATGGCGCGGGCTACTTTCTTGGCAAATACATGCATAGCGCCCAGATCTTCATCGCTCAAATCGAAAATATAGTCTGTTTCCTGTTTGGGCACCACCAATGTATGTCCCTTTACCAACGGGTTGATATCGAGAAAAGCAAAAAACTTTTCGTTTTCCGCTATCTTGTAGCAGGGGATTTCACCTGCGATGATTCTGCTGAATATTGTTGCCATAACTTTTATTGATAAAATAAGGCAAGCCTTACTTGAAGACCTGCCTTAACATTAAATTGATATGTTTACTACTTCCAATGCAATTTGACCCTGTGGAACAGTAATTTCTGCCACTTCACCCACCTTCTTGCCAAGCAGACCTTGCGCAATCGGAGTGTTAACGGAAATCTTTCCTTCTTTCAGGTTAGCTTCGCTTTCAGAAACGATGGTGTAGGTCATCTTCATTCCATTCTTCACGTTCTTTAGCTCCACTTTATTTAAAATTTGTACAGAATCTGTTTTCAGTTTAGATTCATCAATGATTTTTGCATCTGCAATGGTAGCTTTCAGTTTGTTGATACGCATTTCCAACATACCTTGTGCCTCTTTGGCTGCGTCGTACTCTGCATTTTCCGACAAGTCTCCTTTATCTCTGGCTTCGGCTATTGCCGCAGAGATCTTCGGGCGTTCCACTGTTTCCAGTTCCTTCAGTTCCGCCATCAGTTTCTTGTAACCTTCTTCTGACATATAAGCCATGATGTTTTCCTCCTTTAATTGTTTTTAATGGTCATATAAACAAAAAAGAATTCCAACATGTGCCATGCTGGAACCCTCTTCTCATTATTTCTTTGCAAAGATAGCCTTTTAAGTGATACGTGTCAAGTGGAAAATGATGCTATGTAACATATTTAAAAGAAATATGCTAAATTATAACAACTTAAAGCAATGACTTGACAGCTGCTTCCAAATCCTTGATATCTTCGCCACGAAGCTTCAATTCGTTGTTACGGTTAATCAAAAAGACAGATGGTACCTGGCGGACATTATATACGGCTACGTTCGTCGAATATACTCCGTTTCCATCGCGTACACACACCCAGGGAAGGTTGTCGGCCGATGTTTTCCAGTAGTGTTCATCCGCGTCGAGAGATACCTGGTAGATTTCCAGTCCACTCTTTGCGTATTCATTATATAGTTCACGAAGCATCAGGTTGTGAGGAGCTCCGGCAGGCGACTGGAATACGGAGAAGTCTAACAGTACGACTTTACCTTTCAGGTCAGTCAGCTTGCGTACATTTCCTTTCACGTCGCGCAAGGCAATGTCGATAATCCCCGTTTCTACGATTTTTTCCTGGGGGATTTCCAACGCTTTCGCTTGCGGCTGGCGTGTATTCTTCATTCCTTTGATTACGATATTATAAAGGTTCTTGGAACGTACGGCATTCGGGAATGCGTTGTTGAGGCTCGTGGCAACAGCGGCAAAACACTTCACGTCATCTTTATTGTTCAACGGGTCGAATATCAGATAATTGTTGAGCTTCTGGAATAAGGCAAAGTAAGCGGCTGCCGTGTTGGGAGCGGCAAAAATATAGTTGACTTTTACATCTTCCTTATAATTGTTGAGCAGGGTCGCCAGGCTGTCCTCAAAGACATCATGCCCGATTTTGTTGCTGCGCAGTGCAGCCAGCAAATCATCCACGTCTTTCTGAAGCCGGATTTGTTTTTGCGTCAGTTCCTTTATCTTGTTGCTGTTTTCCGAACCTTCCACAGTATAAGCGGTAGAGAAATCTACATACGGTGCTTTGATCTGGATTGTTTCGATAGAGTCTACAGAAAAGTTGATAACTTTGTCATCTACCCGCAAGCGATAGAATTCGGGTGATTCGGGGCGGGGTTGCTTGAAGCTGAATGTGCCTTCCCCTTTCAGTTTTACTGAATCGAGCGGAACAATACCTTCCAGGCCGGAAGCCTCGAGATAAAGCATTTTACCGTCGGCTCCTGATACATCCCCGTTCACCTGGAATT
>ERZ791802.1104-NODE-1104-length-22674-cov-3.610549_pt1 | contig 22674 bp, 17 predicted proteins | sample MGYA00510308_ERZ791802 | MGnify/ENA primary metagenome ERZ791802 (study PRJEB30046, sample SAMN00792028) | human gut metagenome | study: EMG produced TPA metagenomics assembly of the A metagenome-wide association study of gut microbiota in type 2...
TGCTCATGAATTCCTCGGTGATTCTGTTGAGGGCAAGGATGTTATCATCATCGACGATATGATTGCTTCCGGTGAAAGCATGATCGATGTTGCAAGACAGTTAAAGCAGAGAAAAGCAAAACGTGTTTACTGTATCGCTACTTTCGGTCTCTTTACAAAGGGGCTTGAAGTATTCGATAAGTGTCATGAAGAAGGTCTGATCGAGAAGGTCATCACAACCAACCTGACCTACCAGATGCCTGACCTGTTCAAAAAGGACTGGTACGAATCAGCCGATATGAGCAAATACATCGCTCTGATCATTGATCACTTGAATCATGATGCTTCTATCAGCGAGTTGTTAGATCCTGCTGAGCGGATCAACGCGCGTATCGCTGAGTATAAAGAAAAACATACCATCTCAGATAATTATGAGATGTAATTAATAAAAGTCCAAACCCCGCTTACTTCCAGCTCTATCGTAGGTAGGATTTGAAACGCGTTGCACTTTCTATTCGATTTGCACGCCTATTTGTCAGCAGTCGCCCAAACTCGCCTTATCAGGCTCAAACATGGGCTTAGTGCTGACAAATAGGCGTGCAAATCTCATAACGAAAGTTCCACTGATGTTTCAATTCCTACCTACGATAGAGATGAAAGCAAGCGGGGGTTTTGTGTTATGAGCATGGTTTTTGTCAATAATTCCAGTTCGAATTATTTGTAAAAAGTGCAAATTGTTACATCCAGACATACCATTCATTACATTTATGAACTTTTTCTTTTTATTTCTGGTAAGCTGACCTTGTCGACAAAAAAGGCGCCGGAAATTAAAAGGAAATAAATTTATGTACAATGAAAATAAAAACAATAATATCGTGACCACATCAGAATGTAATAGGCCAAAGTCTTCTATTACCAATATTAAACAGCTTTTCCCATCCCGAACCAACGATGAATGTCTATTAGAATTAAAGAAGAATCCATCCGTTTACCGGACATATCTGAACTGGCCTGACAAATGGAAATCGTGCTTTCTCGAATTCATGGAAGGGAAGAAAAGTCTGCCATTAACCTATGATCCATTTTTTAAGAAGCTATTTAACCCGGATGTATACCCGGAACGATTATCTCGTCTGATCAGCAGTATCATCGGTACAAATGTAACCGTGAAGTGTATCCTGTCAAATGAAGACAGTATGCTGCCATCAACCTCTCTCCTGCTTCTGGATATCATTGTTCAGTTAGAAGACGGTTCGATCGCAAATGTCGAGATCCAAAAAATCCCATATACATTCCCCGGTGAGCGGATGTCCTGCTACTCTGCTGATCTTCTGCTCCGCCAGTACACCAGAGTAAAAGGGGAAAAGGGAAGTACATTCACCTATCAGGATCTGAAAACCGTTTATACGATCGTAATGTTTGAAAACAGCCCGAATGAATGTAAGACTGCCGACTTGGCTGACATCTATCTGCATCATGGAAAAACAGCATTTGATACCGGGATCAATCTTCGTCTTCTACAGGAATACTATGTCGTTGCCCTTGACGTCTTCCGAAAAAGTAAGTATTCTAAAGATATCAACGAACTTAACGCATGGTTATCCCTGTTAACAGCAACTACCATGGATGACCTTGCAGCACTGATATCCGACTATCCATGGATGGAAACTATCTGCACAGATATGTCTGAGTATCTGTATCACCCGGAGGAGGTTGTTACCATGTTTTCTGAAGCATTACGAAAATTGGATGAAAATACAGTCAATTACATGATCGATGAATTAAAAAAAGAACGTGATGAAGCAGTCACCGCTTTATCTGAAAAAGATGCAGTAGTATCTAAAATGAGCGCTACTCTAGCCGAAAAGAATGCTACAGTCTCTGAAATGAGTGCAGAGATTGCCTCACTAAAGGCTCAGCTTGCAGCGTTAAAGAAATAGCAATTCTTACTCCCATAGAATATAACAAAACCCCTGCCGGTTTCTGAGTCTATGATGGTAGGGATTGAAATACGTTACACTTTCTATTCGGTTCGCACACCTATTTGTCAGCAGTCGCCCAAACTCGCCTTATCAGGCTCAAACATGGGCTTGGTGCTGACAGCTAGTGCAAACCTCATAACGAAAGTTCCACTGATGTATCAATCCCTGCCTGCCATAGAACCAGAAGTGAACAGGGGGCTTATTTTTTATAATTCCACATAATTATATTCCATAGAAAGATCATCCAACATATCCCCAATGGCATTATTTGATGTGAATATAATGATCTGGTCAGTATCAATACGGCTCATGCAATAGAGCGCATTTTTCAGGCGATGTTCATCATAAGCTGTAAAGATATCGTCTACAATGATCGGCATACGGTCTTTGCAGAGAAGACCTGCGATGCACAGCCGGACAGCCAGATAGATCTGCTCGATCGTTCCGCTGCTTAAGAATTCGATCGGCATATAATGATCGTCGTCGAATACTGAAATGTGCATGTTTTCATCCAACTTCACGTCATTATATTTGCCATCTGTAATGATACTAACAATCTCCGAGATATTCTCGTTTAACTGTCCGCCAAAATCATTGTAAATATCAACCGATATATCATTGATGGTCTGGATCGCCAGATCGATTGCTTTCTGTTCCTTCTCCAAGACCTCGAATCGTTTCTGAAGCTCGTCACGTTTTCCTTTTAATTCATAATAGGAATCACGTTTTGCCATGGCATCATGCTCTTTGAACTTCAATAACTCAAGTTTTGCGTCATGCGCCTCCTGAAAATTCCGGTCAATCTCGATTCTTACCATTCTCGATTCTGTTGCACGTCCAAGCTCATAAATCATCTGGTCAAATTCCTTTTCATCCGGTACGACATCCGGTCCATCGAAGAATCCTTTTCGGAATAAACCATCAATGATCGTAACTGCGACAAATGCAATCGTGCAGATTGTAAATAACTGCTGAATCGCTTTCTGGAAATTCAAAAGATGAACAGCAAGTACAACAGCTGCAACAACCAATACACCGGTCAACATAATAATCAAAATATTATCTGTTAACTTCTTCTTTTCCTTTAGCCGATTCTTTTTCTCGTCTTCCTCATCGTCAAGAGCTTCTACATCAAGGAAGATATGGCTTCTGGTTCGATCCTCGTCCTCATCCGGAATAGCGGCATCCTTTTCATTTACAAGCTGCCTTGCTTCTCGTTTCAGGCGGGCAATCTCCATATTATATGCATCCAGCTCTTCACGACGTTCTTCCCGAATCGCTTCCAGATCACCGTCTACATCACCCAATGCATCCATTTGTTCCCCTAACTGATCGATCTCCACCGCCAGTTTTTTATTTTCAAATTTCCGTCTCTCGTTTTTCAGATAACGGATAGCTTCTGTCTTATCAATATCGGCATTTCGGGTCGTTGTCAGATTCACCACATAATTCCCGAGATCCTCTGCCAGTTCTTTGCCGGGTGCTGCACCATGCTCTCCGATACAGAGAGTATTTGTATAGGTGCTCTTATCCACATCAAACAAGATGCCCTTATAAGAATTCTGATTCTTAAGCTGGACTTCCTTTCCGGTATCAATCTCCGTCAGCGTCGCATTCTTACTGGTGCGAAGAAAGTTCCGCTCCAGAAGATAGCTTTTTTCATCTGTTACCGCATATGCTTTTCCGGAATACCCACCGCCATTTACCGGCTTGCGAAGTTCATAATTATCAAGTCGCGCACCGATACCTCTGGTCTTATCAATTCCATACAACATACCAACGATAAATTCTTTTACAGTCGTCTTTCCGGATTCATTTGCACCATAGATCAGATTCAAACCTTTTTTAAGCCGAATTTCTTTATTATTAAATTTTCCAAATTCCTTTAATAACAGCTTATTTATATACATGTTTACTTATCTCCAGTTGCAAGTATTGCTTCTACTCCGTATTTCAGGGCACATTTGCTGATCTCGTCATCTGCTTCCGCAAATCGATCAATAAACTGTCCGAGAAGGTTATCTTCATTATCCAGATACAATTTATCCAGATCATACTCGCACAACGTATTGTCTACAATCTCATAGATCCTGTAATTCCGCATCAGACCGAAAAAATCCAGCTTCAGTCCATTTGCCATGTGACCCGACAGGATGATACGATAAATGTTCTGAGCACCCATACTCTCGATCTGCTTTGCAAGAACATCCAGAATCTTCGCCCCGCTGTATTCCGGTTTCACGGCAAATCCAAGATTAATATAACTCCGACAGTTAAATGGCTCCCATCGGATCTTCGTCGCGCCATCCTTGATCTGTCCGTAAATGAAACCATGTCGACCGGTTTCCGTCCGATCAAGAGGCTCCAGAGAACCAGGATATGCCATTTTGTTCTTCACGATATGCTTCGGCTTGTGGATATGTCCGAGTGCACAGTAGTCAAATCCTGCTTCTGCCATCCGTCTGAAATTGATCGGTATGTGCTTCTCGTCTCCGCCATGCGCCAGCAGAATATTAATCGCATCCTTCATCTGCGGCATGATATCTGCATAGACATCCTCTGTGTATTCTACCTGTCCAAAACTGAATCCGGTCACACAGACATTGATATCATCCAGATATGCATTACTAAAAGTATCTGCCGGCATCAACACTGTATTTGATGTAAATTCATAACTCTCCGCCGGTGAACCTTTTCCGATATAATCATGATTTCCTGCAATCATAACGGTTCTTGTATTTGTAAGCTTTGACAGCTTGTAGTCCAGACTTTTCAACTCCTGCAGAGATGGCGGTGCATGGAACAGATCACCGGCGATCAGCAGCAATTCTACTTTTTTTTCTTCTGCCACAGTCAAAAGGCGGTCAAATGTTGATTCGATCTCGTCTGCCCGCTCTTTGCTCCAGCTTTTATCTTTGTCAGGAACGGCGCCCAGATGGACGTCCGCAATATGAATAAATCTCATAGGATGACCCCTTTTCTGTTTCTCAGCCAGAAAAACCTCTGGCAACTCACCCTTGATTATACCCCACCTGCCCCTATATCGCAATTAAAAAGATTGGCAAACATGGATATTCCGGCCGCTGCGCTATTTGGCATAGGGCGCTAACACATTTCGATTTCTATTCGATTCGCACGCCTATTTGCCAGCAGTCGCCCAAACTCGTCCTCCGGACTCAGACAAGGGCTTGATGCTGGCAGCTAGTGCAAATCTCATTACGAAATCTACATTAATGTTAGTCGTCCTATGCCAAATTACACAGCAGCCGGAATATCCCAAACTACGAGTCTTTTTAATTTGCGATGTAAAAGCAGGTGCGGTATACTTTGGCTATATTTTAAGTTGATTTAAGTTATGGCTGTTACTTTATAGATAGAAACTTTTTTACAATAAGCAATTATTGGGCTGCATTTTCGTATACTACGAAAAATGAATCAGATTACATTCACATGTTTCATTTTCTTTATGGATTTTGCACAGTTTTATGTGGCTGTATACCACTGATCGACTCTGTTGCAACATTGTGAGCATTTCGTGATGAGGTGTATATTGCCAACGAATGCGAGTGCTTATTTGAGCCCATAGGGCGAGTTAGCACAGGAGCATGAGCAAACCAGGCATATACACCGAATAGAAAGCGCAACTTGTTTGCACCAGAACCGATCAGTGATATACAGCTAACATAAACCGTGGCAAATCAAATAGAAAATGAACCGTGTGAATGTAACGTGGTATACGAAAATGCTGCTCAGAGACAAGGAGGGTTTTGAATGCGTTTATTGCTTGCAGAAGATGAAAAAGAACTGTCGGCAGCGCTGACTGCCATTTTTAAACACAACAATTATTCCGTGGATGCGGTCTATAACGGAGAGGATGCGCTAGACTACCTTCAAACGGATCTCTACGATGCCGCGATCCTTGATATCATGATGCCGAAGATGGATGGGCTTACTGTTTTGAAGAAAATTCGGGAGCAGGGAAGCAACGTACCGATCATCATGCTGGCAGCCGTTTCCGGTGTCGATAATAAAGTAACCGGTCTTGATCTGGGCGCAGATGATTATCTGACAAAGCCATTTTCGACAAAAGAGCTGCTCGCCAGAGTCCGTGCGATCACCAGGCGGAAAGAGGATCTGACAAACTCTGTTCTGACTTTTGCCGACCTGAATCTGAATCGGACAACCTATGAATTATCCTGTGGCGAGAAACATATCAAACTGTCAAATAAAGATTTCCAGATGCTTGAAATGCTGATGGTGTCACCGGGACAGATCATTTCCACCGAGCAGTTCATGGACAAGATCTGGGGATACGACAGCAACGCCGAGTTAAATGTTGTCTGGGTCTACATCTCCAATCTTCGAAAGAAACTGAATCAGATTCACTCAGAAGTAACGATCAAAGCAACCCGTAATCTGGGTTATTCCGTGGAGGCAAAACATGCTTAAGAAATTAAAACGCAAATTTATACTGGTTTCCATGACCGCAGTCTTTCTTGTCTTGCTTATCATCATGGGAACAATCAATATCATAAACTATGTAAATACGAAACAGAATGCAGATCAGTTGTTAAATATCTTGGAGGATAACGATGGAACATTTCCAACTTCTGCTCCAGAACAGATGGACGGAGATAACACATCTTCTGGCAGCACAGTATCCATGCCTGATAAATCTGATCCAGCACCAAATAATGGTAATTCTGAGATATCTCCAACCGCCAATGAAACTACCCCTGACATGGCTCCGACAAATGATAATATGACTCCACCTGCCAATGATGATAACAGCAAGGCTCCGGCAAAACCACAGGGCGACAACCCACGACACGATGGCATTTCACCGGAAGCTCCATTTAACACCCGATATTTTACAGTTACCATGACCGTATCCGGTGATTCTGCTGCCGTATCCGAGACTGATGTCAGCAACATCGCTGCTATCACATCGGATACCGCCGAAAGCTACGCCGAAACTTTATATAGTAAAAACCGGAAAGAAGGCTACTATGGGAACTACCGCTACCGTCAGATCGCACTGTCCGATGGCAGTATTATGTACATTTTCCTCGACTGCGAACGGGATCTGAACTCTTTCCACAGCTTCTTTTATGCCAGTATTCTGATCAGCCTTGCAGGGCTGCTGTTGATCTTCATCCTGTTGATAATCTTTTCCAAGAACGCTGTCCGCCCGATCGTTGAAAGCTACGACAAACAGAAACGATTTATCACAGACGCAAGCCACGAGATCAAAACGCCGCTTGCGATTATCGATGCAAATACCGATGTCATCGAGATGGAATCCGGAGAAAGCCAGTGGACATCCAGTACCAAAAAACAGATCGAACGTCTGACATTTCTCACGGAAAAACTGGTCTTATTATCCAAAATGGACGAAGAACAGCCACGGATCGAGATGCTGTCACTTGACCTCTCCGACCTCTTAACCGATGTTATTACCTCCTTCGATGCCGTCTGTGCATCCAGAGAAAAGAAAATGACAACCTCGATCGAGCCAGATATCCAGATCAAGGGAAATGCCGATACGTTAAGACAGGCATTTACCCTGCTGATCGACAATGCGATCAAATACTCCAATGTACACGGTTCCATCCATGTGTCCTGTCGTAAGAAAGGACACTCCGCCGTTCTTGTATTTGAAAATTCTGTCGAGCAGATCACGCCGGGCAAACACAACGAACTCTTTGAGCGGTTCTATCGTCCGGATTCGTCCAGAAATACCGAGACCGGAGGCTTTGGTATCGGACTTGCGACCGTCAAAGCCATCACCGAAGCCCACAAAGGAAAGGCTTCCGCCAAGAGCGAGGATGAGCATTCCATCGAATTTGTCCTGACCTTACCGTTATAATCCCAAAACCGGGAGATAATATTGCATATATTTAACTTGTTTTAACAAAAATAAAAGATGCCATTACATATTATTCCGTAAGACGCTTTCACTCATATCCTCGTGCAGCGGTACATAAGGTTGCAAAAGACGCAACCTAAGTACCGGCCTCGGATAAGGCTTACTTCATAATAGTATGGCATCTTCTATTTTTGCTATAAATTTTGAACATCCAATACATGCAATATTATCTCCCGGTTTTTTTATACCTTTAAGTTCAATTAAGGTTGCTTTGCTAGACTCTAAATAACATAGATAATTGCGAAACACAATATTTGAATATGCATAATGCTATGACTTACCAAAACAGGGGCATTTGAGACCGCCGGTACTTGATGGTGCAACAGCAGCATCTTAGTACCGTTGCAGGTCGAAACGAGCGAAAGCGTCCCCTGGTTGGTAATGTCGATAGCAGTTATGCCTAATTAAATTTACAGTTCGCAATTATCTATAACGGAAAAAGCAAAGGAGCCTTATTTTTATGGAAATACAGACAGTATTTAAACGATATGAAATCAAATATTTCCTTACAGAGCTTCAGATGGAAGCCCTGAAACAAGAAATGCAGCCATATATGGAAGCTGACGCTTACGGAAGATCCCATATCATGAATATCTATTTTGACACTCCAAATGACCTGCTGATCCGCCATTCGTTAGAAAAGCCGGTCTATAAAGAAAAGCTACGCTTACGAAGCTATGGCGTTCCGGATCAGGATTCGACCGTATTTTTAGAAATCAAGAAGAAATACGAGGGCATCGTCTACAAACGGCGGATCAGCGCCCCCTATCAGAAAATGATGAACTATCTGGAGCACGACATCCCACTGATAACCAAGAAAGAAGCCATGCTTGCAAATACAGCAACAGATGAACTGCGAACGGAGCTTCCGGATAACATCCCGGATGCCGGAACAATTCAGATCCTGCATGAGATTGATTATTTTCGTTCGTATTATCAGGGGCTTTCCCCTCATGTATTTCTCTCCTACGACCGGGAAGCCTTCTATGACAAAAAGGACAACGGATTTCGGATTACATTTGACCGTAACATCCGCTTCCGAACCGACCACCTGAAGCTTTCCGACGGAAACTACGGAGAACTTCTTCTCCCGGAGGATCAGATCATCATGGAAATAAAAACATCCGGCGGCATGCCACTCTGGCTGACCCATTTTCTCGGACAGGAGCATTTGCAGAAAGGATCTTTTTCCAAATACGGCAGCGTCTATCAGCATGAGCTGGCTGGAATCGCCTGAAACAACACCGGATCACCGGATTACATTTATGAAAACGAACTACCATACCAACCGAAAATGACATAAAACAAATAAATATCTACGGAGGTACTTTTTATGAATACAACATTTTTTAATACAATATTTGACAATACATCATCTATCACCTTAACGGATTTCCTGCTCTGCCTGGGCGTGTCCCTGTTGATCGGACTGTTTCTGGCAGGCGTGTCTTCCTATAAAAACAGATACACACAGAGCTTCTTCATCACCATGGTATTGCTTCCCGCCATCGTCTGCGTGGTTATCATGATGGTAAATGGAAATATCGGAACCGGTGTTGCCGTAGCCGGTGCATTCAGTCTCATTCGTTTCCGTTCCATTCCGGGAACTGCAAAAGAAATCGGAACCATCTTTCTCGCTATGGGCGCAGGTCTGATGGCAGGCATGGGATATCTTGCTTATGCAGTATTGTTTGCCCTGATCCTCGGACTCGTCAGCCTGATCTTACATGCACTTGGAGTTGGTTCCCACAGCAAACCGGACGGTATGACCTTACGGATCACAATTCCGGAAGATTTGAATTATACAGATGCCTTTAAGGATCTGTTTGATACGTACACAACGAAAGCATCCTTAAATGCCGTAAAAACGACAAATATGGGAAGCATGTTCCGCCTGACCTATGCCATTTCACTCAAATCCGATGCAGCTCAAAAAGAATTCCTTGACGCACTCCGCTGTCGAAACGGCAATCTGGAGATCAGCCTGTTAAATGACTCAACCACAATCACAGAACTGTAAACTTATAAATATAAAATGGAGGTGTTTTCTATGGCACAGAATAATAAGACATTTGATAAAAAAGCAAACACAAATGCTCCCCTCGATACATCATTTGGCTATCTGGGAAGCCTGTATCAGTGTTATATCAGAAATCAGAAAAAAATAACCGCACTTGTAATTACGGGTGCTCTCACCATGTCACTTGCCACCGGATGCAGCAAAGCAACAACTGATTCATCAACTTCAGGTTCATCGGCAACCGCAACCACAAGTGATGCCGATGCTTCTTCCGATGGCTCTGTTTCAACCGTCAGCTTTACAAAATCAGATATGTTCACGGACCGCGACAGCGATCCTTCTTATGATGAAAAAGCTGCTTCAACCATCACATTTTTCGAATCAGGTATAAGCAGTTCTTCCAACTCTGTAACAATCAGTGATTCGTCAACCGCTTCAAATGATGCAGCAGATTCCGATACAAATGACACCGCGGATTCATCCTGCACAACGATTACGATCTCCGAAGCAGGAACTTATATTCTGACCGGCTCCGCATCCAACGCGCAGGTCATTATCGATGCCGACAAAGAAACAAAAATCCAGCTTGTACTGGATGACCTGACTCTTAGCTGTGAATCCAGCGCTCCAATCTATGTCAGGAAAGCCGACAAAGTATTTATCACGCTTGCTGACGATTCTTCTAACACACTGGCAACGACAGGAGAATTTGTCGCTATTGATGATAATAATATTGACGCTGTTATTTTCTCTAAGGATGACCTGACTTTAAACGGCTCAGGCAGTCTGACGATCAACTCTCCGTATGGTCACGGCATCGTATCTAAGGATGATCTGGTCGTAACCGGCGGAACATATACAATGATCTGTGCCAAGCATGGTCTGTCAGGCAAAGACAGTGTCCGTATCTTAGACGGAACCTTTGATCTGACAGTAACAAAGGATGGCATCCATGCCTCAAATGATCACGACGAAAATCTCGGCTATATCTACATCGCAGGAGGTACATTTACGATCAACTCTGACGATGACGGTATGCACGCCGATTCAACACTTTATATTGAAGATGGAACGATCGATATCCGGAAAAGCTACGAAGGTCTCGAAGGGCAGACCATTACCATTCTGGATGGCGATATCGACATCGTATCTTCCGATGATGGAATCAACGCCGCAAATGGTTCCGTCTCTAATGACTCCACCGACGACAAACAGGGAAAAGGCGGTCCAGGAAATGGACAGATGCCAGGCAATCCACCTTCCGACGATAATCAAATGCCAGGCAATCCGCCTTCTGGTGATTCATTTGATCCATCAAAGGACAATGATCAGAATAACACAACCGATACAAATGATAATTCAACCGACAACAGTGTTATAACTATGAGTACAAATACAGTCACCTCAGAAGCCGAGACTTCAACTACTTCTGACGATGCTGCAAGCTCCGAAAATACCCAGTCTTCTGACAATAAACAAATGCCGAAGGACCCACCTTCCGGCGATAATCAGATGCCGGGTACACCACCATCAAACGATAATTTTGATCCGGCAAATAATTCTAACAATAATACAGATCAGCCACAGGGCAACACACCGGGTAGCATGGGCGGCTTCGATATGGATGCCGATGAATCCTGTGTCCTCACAATTAACGGTGGAACAATTACGATCAATGCCGGTGGCGACGGAATCGACAGCAATGGTTATTTCTACATGAATGGTGGAACTGTATATGTCGGAGGATCGGAGAGTAATGGTAACAGTGCTTTGGACTACGGCATCTCCGCAACCATTACAGGTGGTTACTTCCTGTCAACCGGATACTCCGGCATGGCGCAGAGCTTCAGCTCAGATTCTACCCAGTGTTCCTACATGCTGACGCTTTCATCAAATACAAGCGGAACAACCACTGTTACTTTGACCGATGCTGATGGAAATGTACTCTTATCACATGAAACTTCAAACTCCTACAATTCTGTCATTGTCAGTTGCCCGGAGCTTGAGGTTGGCAGCACCTACACCCTGACAGCCGGAGATACCAGCCAGAGCATCACGCCGACCTCCACCGTCAACTGACACGGCTATCCAAATATACACCGTATACCATAGTCTGTCCTGTAACAAACAAGCTATGCTTTCTATTCGGTACATACGCCCTAGTCGTTCATGCTCCTGTGCTAACTCGTCCTCTAGGCTCAAACAAGCACCCACATTCACTGGCAGTATGTCCCTCTCTACGAAATGCTCGCTATGTTGTTACAGGACAGACTACGATACACGATGGACATTCAACTTTCCCATAATACAAAATTGCCTGATTGCCGGTTGACTATATGATATTCCATTAACTCGACTTGATTTTTATTCGGTTCGCACGCTGATTTGCCAGCAGCCGCCCTAACTCACCCTCACGGGTTCAAACAAGGGCTTAGTACTGGCAGCTAGTGCAAACCTCATTACAAAATCTCGCCGAATGTTAACGGAACACCATATACCCAACCGGCAATCAGGCACCTTTTATCAACTGTGTTTAGCGACTGCTGTATATCAACGGTCTATTCTGCAGCAACATAGCGAGCATTTCGTCAGGAGGTGTATATTGCCAGCGAATGCGGGTGCTGGTTTAGCAGACATTAAAAATTGGCCGAAAATATGCCCGGTAGTTGGTATTACAATAACATTGTGAGGATTTCGCAATGAGGTTCGCACTAACTGCCAGCACCAAGCCCTTGTCTGAGTCCGTAAGGACGAGTTAGGGCGACTGCTGGCAAATAAGTGTGCGAACCGAATAGAAACCGGAACACGTTAATGTAACACCAACTACCGGGCATTGATCGAGCAATTTTTAATTTTCAGAAAGTCAGTCGGTTGCACCGGAAATGCCGCCAACTGCTTCGGCGAGCTTCATCAGGTCGATGTCAGAGCCATCTCTGGCATCCAGAATTACGGCCTGCTCCGGAAGTTCGTGATCTGCAGGGTCTTCGTATTCCGCAAGAATCCAAGCCGGAACATATTCAAATCCGCTTCCATCTTCCTTCTGTTTCAGATAGTAAGACAACGTAATATCGTTAAATGCAATCTGCTTATATGCTGTCGGATATTTGGTATAATACGCTGCTATCGACTCATTTGCTTTCTTAAGCATCTCATCAAAGGATAACAACTCCACCGCCTGCGCACTACCATCGGCTTCCAGATAACTGTTCCATAGAGCATCGATCACACCATTTGCATCTACCTGAATCGTATATTTCTCGATCGGAACATTCACAAATCCATTTGCCTGACGAAGATTATCAGCAGTCCAGACTGCTACATCCGACACTGGCTGATCCATAACCGATCTTATGTATTCAAATGAATATCCATCTACAACCGTCGGCAGATTCTGGTCAGACGAACCATCGTTCCGATACAGCCAGCACAGATCCGATTCACTCTGTAAAATCACATCCGATCCGCCAATCTTTGACAGAAATTCTTCAGCAATCTGCCTTGCCTCATCTACCGACAGTGAACATTCATTAATATCCGATTCCAACTCTCCATATTCATCACCCAAGCCGGTATTGTATTCTTCCAGGCTGGATGTGAATACACCGGTCGCACCTTCCATCGGACGATACTGCAGAAGATCTTCCTTTATCCGAAAAAGAGTATCATTTTCCCCTTCCTGAGGAAAACTTATTCTGTATTCCAGATCACCAACTGTCCCCATATATTCATCTGCGGAATAATCTCCCGCATTTTCTCTCTGCTTTGATGTCGTTTGCAGCAAACGGTTCATACGGTCAATATCCGAATCATAATTCGCTGCATTTGACGGATCTGCCTTTTTCTGCTGCTCGTACAGATCGATATATTCCTGAATATCCTCCTTTGACAGCTTGTCCATATTCTCCATATCATAATAGACATAGACACCCTTATCTGTGTCAAATAACTTTTCTACCAGATTTTTTCGATATTCCGAATCGATCTCTTTCATCTTTACCGGAGCTACATACATTGCACCGGTATTCGGCACAGTAATATCCGAATCTGTCAACCGGATCTCTTTAAGCCCGGTCGATCCTGCGTCAAATGTGGTATCACACGATTCCGGAATACTATATTTACTCTGAACGCTTCCGCCATCTCCATTACCTACATCCACATTATAATCGGTATCTTTTTTTCCACACGCGGACAAAGCTGCAATACATGCAAATGCCGCTGCCATTACCACAAACTTTTTCTTTCTCCATAACTTCTGTCTCATTGTAATCGCCTCCGTTAACTATCTTTTACCCCTTATTCTCGTACATTCTCCTCGTTATATCTATTTTTCATTTTAACCAATCTCATCTGATAACACAAGTAAACTAAAAAAGAGAAGCAATCTTTTTCAAATTGCCTCTCTGCGTTATCATGTCATCTTCTGACTCCATATCTTTTCGCCTTATACCGATCTATGCAAATATTTTTATTCATTGCACCTCTTGTTCTTCCCGTTCATGCAGATATTTCTCTTTCGTTGCCATTCCTCCCCTGATGTGCCGCTCTGCTTTATTCACATCCAAAACGACCCGGATCCTTGCCGCCAGAAATGGATTAATCTTCACCAGCCGTTCCGTCACATCTTTATGTACCGTACTTTTACTTACTCCGAATTTCTTTGCTGTCTGCCGGACAGTCGCTCCGCTTTCCACGATATATTGTCCAATTTCTTCTGCTCTTTCTTCAATATAATCTCTCAAAAAAATTCCCCTGCAAATCTCATTTTTACAATGTATGCAGAGGAATTTTTGTGTATGTCTATCTGATGGAAAAATGATATTTTCCCAAAGTACTTCCTGCCGGTATGCAATTAATTATTAATGTGCATTCTGATATGCCTCATCAACTGAATCATACCATGTATCCGTCAATGAAACCGTTTCGCTGTCATCATAGAAACTGTTAAATTTATCTTCAGCGTCTTCATATGTATCATATGCGACACCATCAACCTTATAGCTTATTGCCTCAGAATCATATAAACTTCCTGATGACTGGAATCTTTCCAGATCCGTAATTACCATTTCAAAAGTATGCGTATTAGTAAAGCTTCCTGTTGAAGAATCATATTCAAAAATACGTCTTGGCATAATATATTCTCCGCTCATACTTGCCCCACCCATATCAATAACTTTTCCATCGGATGTATAACATGCATACCCTATTTTCAGATCAGCATTTTTTATTGCATCGCCATCATGATACGAATAAAAGTAAACGGATCCTTCCGCATCTTTAACGAAAAATTCCGGGATATTATCTTTATTAAGATCCGCTAAGAAATATGTATTATCCGTATAAACAGACGGGATCTCTTCTGCCAGTTCTTTGTACTTATTTATACATTTTATTATTTTTGCTTCATCGGAATCCGATTTATAAAAATCTGCTCCAGCATAATCAACAGTCTGTGCTGCCGTATAATAATTTACATATGTCAATTTATTTCCATCCAATGTATAAGTATCACTTGTAAATATACTTGAATCATCTCCCTCGGAAAAATCTTCTGCCGGGAAAATATAACTTAACGTTTTACCATCGTATAATGTCACAAACTTGTCATTATGATATTCATCACTATTTTTTCCATGGATACATCCGCAGGTATCACAATACGAAATATTTAATGCATCCTCATAATATGACGCATATATATCCGTTTTGTACCATTCACCTGCATAGGAAGCTAACTGGTCTTTTGATATGGATGTTTCACCTTTCTTAAAATGATATGTTTTTGTTATCGGCTCATCTGAACTAAACCGGTAATCTTCCATATATACATTTATTTTATTGCCATCAAACACATTAACATCAAAGCTGGAACCTGTATCCGAATTATAATATGTCAACTTACCATTATAAAAACCTTGTGTATATCCTGTATTCACATTCAGTATCTCAATACCCGGATAATATTGATTTGCTTCTTTCAGATCTTCACTCTCCAGATAAATTGTAAAACCTTCGTTTCCGCCGCTCTCAGAATAACCAATATACATATCTGCACCCTCATCACATGACCAACGTCCAAGAATCGGTGATTTTGAACTGATCAGCTCTGCATATGAGAATTTACAATATATACCTGATGTTCCTGTTGTAGATTTTATTCCATCATAATATTCAGAAGCTACATCCGGATATACCTCCCACTCATCAATATTGCTGTCTGTTGAAACATATACTACAATGCTGTCATCATAATTTACTGTAAAAGCGAAACCATTCGCGCCATATTCATCGCACTTTATCTCCGGTGTTTCCTTTAAATTCTCCATTATCTTTTCTTTTACATGATCCGGAAGATAATCCATATCATTTTGAATGGATATGCAGACACCATGATAATCGGTTGTTAAGAATTTATAAACCTCTTCATCTGACATAGCTTCACGTATAGCATTTGCAATTGCCTGTGCCGCATATATATCATCATTTTGTTCATGATCAATAATGTATTCGATCAGACCGGGAACAATATACCATCTGTTTCTTACTCTATAAGCAACTATTTCTATTGCAGCATCATTCTCACCAGATACTTCATCACTCTCTGCCAAATAAATTACTTGAACTTCCTGACACTTGATTCCAAGTCCATTATCGCTCAGAAAAGTTTCTACATTCTCTTTCAGCTTTTCGTCCGGATCTTCTGTTCCAACTAATCTGAGATCATATGAGCTGTCATAGAATACTTCATTTTCCGTTAAATTACGCAGAGATTCATCTATATTCCTGATTCTAACCTCATCTAAACTGTTTCGGGGAAACATTAATTTTGTTTCTTTGGTTGTGTTATAGCTACGATACGCTTTCAGATATAAATCTACGGTTTTATCTAAACTTCTGCCTTTAAAATACATGAAATATGATGCAACCAATGCCAGAACAGCAATACTTCCAAGCCAGATAACAGCCTTGACCTTATTTATTGGCTTTCGCCTGAATTTGCGTTCTTCTTTATTCTTCTTACGCAGTTCTCTCTTCTTCTGCCGGAATTCTTTATTTGTGATAGTTTCCTTTATATCCGATATAGCATTTGCACGCTGCTCTTTCTGCTCCTCCTTTTGCTTAGCTTTTAATTTACTATTCCTGTCTTTTATATTTTGCTCGACGATCTTTTTGTCGATCTTATTTCCGCATCCGTCACAAAACAACGAATCATCCGGTAAAATTTTTCCGCATTTATTACAAATCATATCTGCACCTCATACCCTTCAGAATTTATCGTATCCCTGGTCTCTGAAATCTGTTTCCATATTTCTTATTTCAGATATATCAGGTCACGACACGATTCGATTATACAAAGTTATCTGGAACATTTTAACTCAGATGTACAAATTAACTGCAATATGTACAATTTCGCATCTCTGTCTCGTCTGCATAGAATAGATTTTTTAATGTTGTATTTCAAATCATGCTATAATAAAATCAATTACTTATAGTCAAAAATCATTTACAAGGAAGTTTTACCCATGAACAACAAACCAAACAACTACATTCTGGATTTTACACATGTATACTGTGATGAAAATATGAAGAACAACTCGCAGTTTCACTGGATCGACTGCTCTGACATCAAGGGCTGTGATCTGTATTGTTCAGATGAAGCTGCTGCCGAGATTCAGAAACGGATCATGCCGTATGGCACTAAAGGTATTCATTTTATTGATTCCGGAAATTTTCATTATATAACAAAGATAACCACCGACCAGATCAAACAACCATTCTCGCTCGTAGTATTCGACCACCATACAGATATGCAACAGCCACTCGTTAACGAAATGATGAGCTGTGGCGATTGGGCGGGTCTTGTTCTGGATCAGAATCCGAATCTGAAGCAGTTAATTCTGATCGGACCGGATGCAACCGATATTTCTCAAATTGATGCGATACGCAAAGATCGCCTTCTGACTTTTTCCGCTGAAGAATTAAAAAATGGAACTGCCCAAAGGAAATCAACTGACATCCTTTCAGGTGTTCCATTTTATATTTCTATTGATAAAGATGTCCTCTCCACCCGTTTCACGGAAACCAACTGGAATCAGGGTGACATGACGCTCGACATGTTAGAACATCTGCTTGGCATTATCTTAAGCCGTGAAACCATATGCGGCATCGACATCTGCGGTGAATGTCAGCCGGATCTGCCACTACCGGAATATATGAAAGCCGAAGAAAAGAACGAACGGATAAATCATGAATTGGCGGACTTCATCCGATCGCATATTTCTACTTATATCCCATCCGCTTCTCATAGTCGATGATATAGTCTCTATTTGCAAGCTCATATTTATTAAATAAAGCGGTATCGTCAAAATCATCCGGATCGATCGTTCCATTGTACCAGTTCTTGGAATTGAAATATGCCCGGTAATCCGGATCATTAAACTTTCTTCCGTGACGAGCATATATTTCATTGAGCGCAAGACGACATTCATCTGCTGTCAGACCATCCAGATCACTGTCCGATATGTATTCCGAATCACTGTTTGGCAGAATATAGTCATCTGAAGTCTGAATTTCATTTGCACTGTAATCTACATTTGCATTTGAATCATATTCTGCACTTTCTCCACTGAATGTGCAGGAATCTTCAAGCTCCTGTACCTCTACCATATGATAATAGTAATTGGCACCTGCGATAGAATAAATCTTCGCTGATACACATAATACGCCATCTTTATTGATATAAGGTACTGCATCCTTGATATTTGAATCTGCGATTGTCTGATTATAAGTCTCATTCAACGCCTCATCTGATTTATTATCTTCGCCATATAATGACCAGAAATACTGATCCAACGAATTTCTTACCGCGCTTTCATATGCCGAGATATCCAGATTTACTGCTCCAAGCAGATCGTCCTCTGATAACATGACATCCTTTTTCAGATTGATGTTGTAGATCGTGTATTCCGTCGCATCCCAGTCAAAATCAACCGATACCAGCAGAGATAATATGTCTCCATACACAGCCCATTTATAGCCGATTCCTATACAGACATTTCCATCCTCATTCATATAATTTTTTCCAAGCTTCTCGATCTGCTCATTCACATTGCCACACGCATCTCCCTCATAATTGATATGAGGTAAATGATATACTGCCGTATAGCCCTCATACTGAACCTGGGTAGAAATATTCGAATCTACAACCATATCTGCCGAATATGGCGCTTTCGTATCATCTGACTCCTCCGATACTACACTCTCTGTTGTCACTTCTGTATCCTGCCCGGTTGATACCTGCGTATCTTCCTGCTCCGTCGCTTCCGTGGTCTCTACAGTCTTATCTGCATCTCTTCTATTATCAGATAACTTGCTTTCGACTTTATAAACCACAAATCCTACAATCACTGTTAATACAGCAATCCCCACAACGATCAACAACCATTTCTGCCATCCCGATAAACCACCCGAAGATGGTTTCTGTGGCGGTTGCGGTCGTGAAGGTTGCCCCTGCATCTGTACTGAATTCGGATCATATTGATTCGTTCCCACATTCATCTGTGAAGTCCGCCCCTCTTCTTCTATCCGCATACCACAATTCGGACACACCGACCAACCATCCTGTAATTCACATCCACAATTACTACAAAACATATTTTCACCTGTCCCTTCCATATATAGTCAACCATTCAAATTCCTTTTGAATTCTCCAAGTTTATTTATAACAGAATCGGAACCGCGTGTAAAGATTATGCTGAATCAACTACAATACCAACACGAATCTAAAAAGCAACTGTCTAAAAGAATTCATCTATCCCCTCAAATAATTCTTCTCCCCCTTGCCAATAAAATACACCTTATGAAACGGCACAGTCACAAGAAGCGTCACCGCTTCCGCGATCGGTACAGCCAGCCACGCTCCATAGATCTTAAGGAAATGCGGCAGGATCAGAAGACTTAACACCGTAAAGATAAATGTCCGGCTGAATGAAATGATTGCCGACACCTTACCATTTGAAAGGGCAGTGAAGAAGCCGGAGGATGTAATATTCAACCCGCTGAACAGGAAATTGACCGCAAAAATCTTGAATCCGATCTCCGCCAGTTCAAATGTTGCTGGGTCATGTGTGAATACCGTAATGATCCAGGTCGCAAGCACCTCTGCAATAACCGTCAGAATAACCGCCGATACTGCCACAAAAAGGAACGCAATCTTATAAATACTCCGAAGTTTTTTCTTATTCTTTGCGCCATACTGGAACCCAACGATCGGACTGATCCCGATTGTAAATCCCAAATAGAATGCATTGAATAAAAATTGTCCATATAGCAGAATTGAGATAGCCGCAACTCCGGCTTCTCCTGCAAGCCGCATCAGAACAAGATTGAACAATACCGTTACAACAGAATTTGAAAGCTCTGATACCATCTCTGAAGAACCATTATAGCAGGCATGTCCAAGCTCCCGCAAGGAAAGCTTGAATCCGGTAAATCGAAGCTCACCTTTGGAGAACATGAAAAATACAAGTCCGGCAATCGCGGGAATGCACTGACCGATTCCTGTTGCAAGTGCCGCACCTGCAACTCCCATATCACAGATCACGATCAATACGTAATCAAGAACAGCATTTACAATACCTGCACCGATCATAAGCAGCAAGCCCATCGTTGGCCGTCCCGCTGTGACCAGATACATCTGAAACAACGTTTGCAGCATACAGGCAGGAATGAATAAGCTCACCATTCCCAGATAACTTTTACAGTCTGCCAGAAGCACTTCATTGGAACCCAGCAGTCTGGATATCTCTGTCAGGAACACCTGACTGATCACCACGATCACAAGACTGACCAGAATACATACCGTGACAAACTGAGTCAGGCTCTCACATGCTCTCTTTTTATTTCCCTCTCCAAGATATTTGCTAATGATCGCATTTCCACCCGATGCCAGCATCATGGCAATGGCGATCGCCACATTTACTACGGGATATACGATATTTAACGATGATAATGCATTACTTCCGACAAATCGGGATACAAAGATACCATCCACAATGGTATACAACGACATAAATACCATCATGATGATTGACGGTGCCGCAAAACTCAGCAGCGACCATGGCGTAATGCGACGATTTAATGATTTACCCATTTTAACAAGTCCTCTCCGTTTTATAACACTTTTCTAATTGACAAAGCCAAGCATATACTATAGGGTAACCCTATAGTCAAGTGTAATTTTGAAAATGAAAGGAAATTCAAATGAATAAAAAGATATATATGACGACCGGCGAGTTCGCCAGGATCATGCGAATAACAAAAGAAACCCTGTTTCATTATGATGAGATCGGTTTATTTCAGCCGGAGCTCACCCAGCCAAATGGTTACCGCTATTATTCGATCTATCAGACTGAGATTCTTGACACCATCCTTCTATTAAAAGACCTAGGTATGCCGTTAAAAGAGATCAAACAGCAGCTTGCCAACCGTGATCCGGCAAAGATGCTCCATATATTAGAAGAACGTGAACATCAGATCAATACGGAGATTGCCAAATTACGCTCCATGGAAAAATGGATCTCGCAGCAAAAGAGCAAGATCCATTTCGCTATGCAGATCGATCCGACAGCCATCTTTATTGCTGACTTCCCGGAACGCTACTATCTCTATGCAGAAGCACCAACCGCTACAGATGCTGAACTGTATCGAAAAACCGATGACCTGATCAATCTTCTGCTAACGGTCGGTTCTACTTTTAAAAATGATTATGATATGGCATATTTCCAGCATGCTTCCCATATCGAATCAGATAAGTACGCTGTCTATGATAATGTCGCCCTGCTGTTAGATAACAAGCCTTACGGGCTTCCTGTCCATACCTTGCCTGCAGGAAAATATCTCACTGCCTACCACACTGGTCACTGGGATACGATCGGCGATACTTACGACCGCCTGATGACCTTTAAACATGAGCACAACATCCATACTTCCTCTGAATATCTGGAGCACAATGTTATAGACAGCTTCACTGCCGAAGACCCGCAAGACTACATTACCGAGATCACTGTAGCCATAGAAGCATGATCCACATTTTTATATAAGACTCCGCTTAAAACTTCTCAAAGAAATGATATTCGTACAGGTTAGTCAGCTTCTTACCTGTCAGCGCCGCATAGGTACGGATCATATAATCATAGAACTCTTTCTCCCCGGTATATTCATACATGGCAGCAAAATGCTCCAGAATACCTGCTGTTCCACAGCACTGGCACTGGCAGTTCCAGAAGCCCCAGGAATGTTTCTCCGGCGCACCGGCACGGACGATACCACGCGATAATTCGATCGTCCAGTTCCGGTAGATCTCCTCTCCGGTATCCATCCTGTCCTTCCGGCAGAGCTTGCCAGATCCTGCCATACTCCGTCTTAATTGCCAGCGTATCGATCCATTCCGCTGTATCAATCGCCGCTTTTAAATAATCTTCTGCTGTATTCTTCAACTATACTATTAAGTGTCCTTTTCATTACATTTTGTATCGTGTTATATCGTTCTCCCCTTATTTACGAACTCTCATAAGGGAAAATAAGGGAAAGAAAATCTGGTAACAAATTATAGAAATGGCGCTAGAATATTGGGACTTGATATGATAAGATTAACGGAAATACTTTATTTGAAAGAGGTGAGAACGATATGAAATATATCCGAGATAATTACTCAGTACAGTTGATGTAAACTGTTGGCAGATTGTGCTGAGGTGAAAATAAAC
>ERZ791802.1105-NODE-1105-length-22656-cov-13.405779_pt1 | contig 22656 bp, 9 predicted proteins | sample MGYA00510308_ERZ791802 | MGnify/ENA primary metagenome ERZ791802 (study PRJEB30046, sample SAMN00792028) | human gut metagenome | study: EMG produced TPA metagenomics assembly of the A metagenome-wide association study of gut microbiota in type 2...
ATGGCGGCGCACTTTTCAATTGGAATATTGGCGCACTTTTCAATTAGTATCTACAGCATACACGGCTTTATATAAAGTATGGAAGGATAACAGCCTTTGCAAGCGCCTTGCAAAAGTAATAGACTTAATAACAACCAGGCTGTACAACCCACAAACACATCACTTGATATCATACTGTGATTTAAATTGGAATAATCTGGATGACATCGACTCTTACGGGCATGATATCGAAACTTCTTGGCTGCTGACGGAAGCTGCAGAGGCTCTGGGTGACCCGGAGGTTATCGGGAGGTGCAGGAAGGTAGCATTGGAACTTGCAGATGCTTCCTTGAAGGAGGGCATCAACCCGATGGGAGCTATGATGTATGAACGACATAAGGACAAAATCAGGAAGGACGCTTCCTGGTGGTGCCAAGCGGAAACTGTGGTCGGCTGTATCAATGCCTGGCAACTGACTGGTGAACAATCTTATCTGGACAGTGCCGTCCGCACCTGGAACTTCATCAAATCACGGATGATAGACAAGGAGTATGGTGAATGGTTCAGAACGGTGCTGGAAGATGGAACTCCCCGCTACAAGGAGCCTAAAGCAAGTATGTGGAATTGTCCTTATCATAACAGCCGTATGGGGTTTGAGATTGATACCAGACTGAAATGACAACCTTTTATAGATTTGATATTATGAAGAATTTACGAATTTTCCAGTTTGGAATAGTTGTATTGCTGTGTGGTATATTATCTCTGCCGCTTTCTGCCCAGACGGAAGTGATGGCATGGAGCAATATCACGGGTGTCCGCGTAGACGGTGAATTGATAGACTTTGAGTCATCCCTGCGTGTCGGAACCTTGAAAGGAGATATGGAGATTACCGGAAAGGAGAAGCAGGTCCGTCCCGTTTTCCATCGTGAGGGGAATATGCAGGAAGTGACGGCTACTCTGCGAGGTGTAAAGTTCCATCAGAAAGTGACCGATAAGGGAAAAGGCTTGGTGGAGATTTCTATTGATGCGCTGTCGGACACTACTTTGAACCAGGCAGCCTATTACTGTATTGCTTTAAGTCCGGAAAACTACATTGATGCCAAAGTAAGGGTAAGTGGCAGGAAGCTGACCGTTACTTCGGCCAATAGGAAGTTGGAATTCAAGTTCAATAAGTCTGTAAAGGCCACGGTTGAAAAAGAGTCTACCGGTACTGTTGTGTATATCTCGCTAATGCCGATTCTGAAAAAGGCTGGGAGAACAGCATTGTCTATGGAACTGCATGCTTCCGGAGTGATAGATCACAGTGACGCGGAAATTACATTGGATATGCAGAATCCGGGAAGTTTGTTTGCAGGCTTTGGAGGGAATTTCCGCCTGCAGAATCCTGCTGCCGACCCTAAAGTGATAGATTACTGTCTGGAAAACTTGCGCGTAGCTTATGGCCGTGTGGAATTTCCGTGGAGATTGTGGCAACCCGAAGAAGAATCCGATCCTATTGCCGTGGCACAGAATGGGGGACTGAACAAGCGGGTGGAGGAAAGTCTCCTCATGGCAAAGCGCTTGAAGGCGATGGGAATGCCGGTAATACTAAGCTGTTGGTTTCCGCCTGCATGGGCCATTGACGGAGGTCCTGCAAGTTATGCCCGTCAAGGTGGTGTCATTGCTTATCGTCTGGATAGCCGGAAAAAGGAGAAGATTTATAAATCCATGGCAGATTATCTGTTGTATGCTAAACAGCATTATGGTATTGAGTTCTCCATGTTCTCGTTCAACGAATCGGATTTGGGTATTGATGTCCTTCACACGCCGCAGGAGCATGCAGATTTCATTCAGGAATTCGGTGCTTATCTGGCAGGGTTGAATCTTCCTACCCGTATGCTGCTTGGCGACAATTCGGATGCTACGACTTTTGATTTCATCCTTCCTGCTTTGAACAATCCTGAGACTCATAAGTATATTGGTGCAGTTTCTTTCCATTCATGGCGTGGTTGTGATGATGTTACGTTAAGGAAGTGGGCGGATGCTGCCAAAGAGATTAATGTACCACTCTTGGTTGGTGAGGGTAGTACGGATGCCGCTGCTCATGGTTATGCCGAGATATTCAATGAGTCGACGTTTGCACTTTATGAAATCAATCTGTATACACGTATTTGTGCGATTTGCCAACCATTGTCCATCTTGCAGTGGCAGCTCACTTCAGACTATTCGTTGTTGTGGGGAGACGGCATTTATGGTTCCAAAGGTCCTTTGCGTCCTACGCAACGTTTCTGGAATATCAAGCAACTGGCCTCCACTCCGGCCGATGCTTTGGCCATTCCGGTCAGTAGCAGCAAGAAAAACGTAAACTGTGCGGCTTTCGGAAATATGGTGCGCGGAGAATATGCCGTCCATATGGTCAATAATGGGGCGGATTGCGAGGCTGTCATCTCCGGTATCCCTGCAGAAGTGAAGGAACTGAAAGTCTATGTGACCAATACAAAGGACTGCATGAAGGAAACTGCTGTGAAGGTGGAGAATGGACTGGTACGGGTACACTTGCCGGCTATCAGTTTCATTACCTTATTGTCGGATAAATAATTTTGAAATGGAATAATATTAATATATAAAGAATAGTGATATGAATATAACTACATGTCTGTTTACAGTTCTGGGAGGAATGGCCACTTTAGGGCATCCTTCAGAAACTGTACGTTTGAATCAGTTAGGGTATTATCCCCAGCAGGAAAAAGTAGCTGTGGTGAATGCCGGTGAGGTACGTGAATTTACCATAGTAGATGCAGCCACGGGCAATCGGCTACTTTCCGGCAAACCCGGATATACCGCTTCATCCGCTTGGTCGGATAAGAGCAGGACAATATTGGATTTCAGTGACATCACGGTACCGGGAAGATATCTTCTGTTGGTTAACGGCGATTCAGTGGCATTCGAAGTAAAGGAAAAGGTGCTGTCCCCTTTGGCCGATGCCGCTTTGAAATCTTTCTATTACCAACGTACGGGTATGCCCATCGAAGCGACTTATGCGGGTCGGTGGAGCCGTCCGGCAGGCCATCCAGATGACAAGGTGCTGGTACATCCCAATGCTGCCGGGCCGGAACGTAAGGCGGGAGCGGTGATTTCTTCTCCGGGAGGATGGTATGATGCCGGAGATTATAACAAGTACATTGTGAACTCCGCTTATTCCATCGGATTGATGCAGGCGATTTATGCCCGCTTTCCTGACTATTTTATCCGTCAACGGGTGAACATCCCGGAAAGCGGAAACCACACGCCCGATTTGCTGGACGAGATGTACTATAACCTGAAATGGATGCTGACCATGCAAGACCCTGCCGACGGAGGAGTCTACCACAAGCTGACTACCCCTTCGTTCGAGGGATTTATCAAGCCTACGGAGTGTAAGCAGCCCCGTTATGTAGTTCAGAAATCAGTAACGGCGGCATTGGACTATGCTGCGGCTTTAGCGCAGGCTTCCGTGTTGTTTGCTCCTTACGAAGAGGATTATCCTGGCTTTTCGGAAGTGGCTTTGCAGGCTGCCGAACGTGCTTATGCCTGGGCAGAAGCACATCCGCAGGCACTCTATCATCAGGATCTTCTCAACAAGCAATATCAACCTGCCGTAGTTACGGGAGCTTATGGTGATCGCAGTGCTGATGACGAATTCTTCTGGGCGGCTTCCGAGCTCTATCTTGCTACGGGAAAGACCGTTTACCGGGAACAAGTGAAGAAGCATCTCCCCACCGCATATAAGACTCCTTCTTGGGGCAATACCACTGCGTTGGGCGTGTTTGCCTGGCTGCAACCGGGCAGGGAATATCAGGGTGAAGACGTGGAGTTGGCAAATGCCATGAAAGACCTGCTACTGGACTATGCTGCCGAGGCTGTGCGGGGTGCTGACCGCTCTCCTTTCCACGCTCCTTACGGCAACGATGCCAAAGATTTCTTTTGGGGATGCCTTGCCGAAGGGTGTGCTAACCAAGCCACTTCACTGGTTTGCGCCTATTTGCTTACGGGTGAGAAGTCGTACCTGACGAACGCCTACCGCAATATGGACTACATTTTAGGAAAGAATGCCACGGGATATTGTTATGTCACCGGTTTCGGGATGAAAAGTCCTCTGTATCCGCACCATCGTCTTTCTGCATCGGATGATATAGAGGCACCTCTTCCCGGTTTCCTTGTTGGCGGTCCCAATCCTGGCCAACAAGACGGTGTACCCTATCCTTCCAATCTGCCGGATGAGTCTTATGCAGATGTGGAAGGTTCGTATGCTTCCAATGAAATAGCCATTAATTGGAGTGCTGCTTTGGTGGCGTTGGTGTCTTCGTTGGATGCTTTGATGTCAAAATAATGTTTCTATTCAGCCTGCTGCCTTATAAATTCGGATGGGCTGATGTTGAACTCTTCTTTAAAATGTTTGGAGAATATCTTGGGGGAGTTATACCCCAAGGTATATGCAATTTCCGAAACTTGCATCAGGCTTTCTGTCAAGAGTTGTTGTGCACGTTTCATACGGATGGTCCTGATGAATTCGATGGGTTTCTTTCCCGTTATCTTAATCATTTTCTTGTAGAAATAGCTGCGTGATATATTCAGGCTGCTGGCAAGCTCCTCGACGGAAAACTCGGTTTCGCTGATATTGTCCTCTACAATCTGGATGGCTTTTTCCACCAGCTGCTGGTCAAGGGGAGTGATGGTGATACGGCTTGGCTCGATTTTAATGTCCTGATTGAATATTTCCTGACGTTTGACGTTCATCTCGATAATCTTGTTGATGCGCAGCTTGAGGACTTCCATATTGAAAGGCTTGGTGATATAGTCGTCTGCGCCAACGCTAAGCCCTTCCAATTGGTGTTCTTCACTTGCCTTAGCTGTCAGGAGGATAATGGGGATATGGGAGTAGCGTATGTCATTCTTGATGGTTGAACATAGTTCCAGACCATCCATCTCGGGCATCATGATGTCACTGACCACTAAATCAATATCTTCCTTTTCCAGTACATTCAGTGCATGTTTTCCGTTTGTGGCTTTTAATACATGATACTGCCTGGCAAGACTTTCAGAGAGAAATTTCAAGAAGTCGTAGTTGTCATCTACGAGTAGTATGGTGAATGGATGGGATTCTTCTTTTATTTCCGGTCCTTCGACCGGTTCTCCGTTTTTGGTTTCATTACTGTTCTGGTGTAGGGGTAGGGCAATCAGGAATACAGAACCACAAGGCTGGTTATCCCTGACACAGACAGTACCCTGATGCATCTTTACGTATTCGGAAACAATGTGCAGTCCAATGCCGCTGCCTCCGTTGTTCGACTGGTTTTTGCCCGACTGATAGAATCTTTGGAATATTTTCTCCTTGGCTTCATCCTCTATGCCGCAACCGGTGTCGGTAAAGGTCAGTTCCAGATTTGTGCCTCTTACGGCAATATCCAGTGAGATGCTTCCTTTATTGGGAGTGAACTTGAATGCATTTGACAGGATATTTGTGCATATCTTGCGTATCTTGTCATAGTCGAAATCCATGAATACAGAATGTTGTGGAGCGGTAAGGCTATAGCTGATGTTCCGTTTCTGTGCTATCGGATCGAAAGAGTGGAATATTTCACTCAGAATGATAAGGATGTTGTCATGTTTGCATTTCAGGGTTTCAGCCTTGGCATCCAGCTTTCTGAAATCCAGCAGTTGGTTAATCAGTTCCAGCAGATAGTCGGCATTTTGTTTGACCATATCCAGAATGCCTTTACGATATTCGGGATGGTCTACGAAAAACTCTTCAAGCGGATTGATGATAAGTGACAAGGGGGTCCGCAGTTCGTGACTTATGTTGGCAAAGAACTGCAGTTTCATATTGTTGATTTTCTGCTGCCTTTCATTTTCCACCTCGATGGCCTGCATGATTTGTTTCTGCTTTTGGCGTAAGCGCAGATTGCGGATAATGGACAGAAGGATGCACAAAACGATACCGCTATATATGGTATAAGCCCACCAAGTGCGCCACCAAGGAGGGAGTATCTTTATTTTCAGTTCCTTGACGTTGGGGCTCCATATGCCTTGTGAGTTGCATGCCTTGACGGATAAAGTATAGTTTCCGGCAGTCAGCATGGATAGGTTTACTTTGTTGTTTTCAGCATAAATCCAGTTGGAATGAATCTTATAGGCATATTTTATCTTATCCGTTTCCACCAGGTCGAGGGCAGAGAAGGACAGAGTGAATGAATTTTCCTTTTCAGTGAAGGAAAGATGTTGTGCACATTCAAGTGAGCTGCCGTTCAGGATGTCCGGATGGGTCATTCCGGATTTGAGCTCAATACCGGTAAGGTAAATATTGGCATCATAACTTGTGGTCAGGATGTCTTGTGGAATGATAGTCTGGTAACCTTGTGGCGTGCCTATCAGTATATTGCCGTTCTGTAGCTTGAGGATGGCGTGGACATTGGTATCGTTGCATATCAGTCCGTCGCTTACGGAGTAGTTCACGATGGCGTATGTACCGTTTGTTATTTTGATTCGTGAGATGCCGTTGCCGGTACCAATCCACATCTGGTTGTTGTTGTCTTCCGTGACGGCTCTGACGAGGTTGGCGGCAAGTCCGTTTTTCTGGTCAAGGAAGTAGATGGAGTCGTTCTTCTGGTTCCATATACTCAGTCCGTGTGGATGTCCTATCCAAAGAAGGTCCCGGCTGTCCTTATAGACAGTGAGCATATTGTTCTCCTTGAAGCGGCCGGCTTCGGCGTAGATATTATAGGCTTGGGTTTCCGTATCGATGATAATGAGTCCTCCTTTGGTCGCTACGTAAAGGGTACTGTCTTTATCATAGTACATATCTCGGACAAAGAATTCTCCCGGACGGTACAAGATGGTGTCAAACTGCCCGGTTTCCGGATTTAACCTCTGTATGTATCCTTTCATGGTACCTATCCAGATGTATCCGTGTTTGTCTACCTTTACTGTATACACATTGTTCTCGAGAAGCTGGCTGTTACTTACTGTGTATTGTTTGATTTGCCCTTTCGAGTAGCATAGCAGTCCTTTCTGGAAGGTGCCTATCCATAGGCGGTTTTTGGAGTCGATGGATAAGTCGACTACAATATTGGCGGGAGTTGCTATCTTTTCGTATGAATCGGTCACTAGTGAACGTCGGATTAGTCCCGTACCGTCTGTTCCGTAGTAAATGTATTCCTGGCTGGTGTCTTCGCAGAAGGTCAGGATATCATCATATTCCAGGGATTTGTTGCATAGTATGATTTGGGACATGGGGCTATAATAGGAAATACCGTGTTTGAAATTCCCTATGTATATGGTTCCGTCTTTGTCCCGGTAAATGGTATTCAGATTGTTGCTGGCAATGGTGTGCGGTTTCAATGGATTGTGCACCAAGTTGGTAAGCGATTTGGTCAGGGTGTTGTAAACGAACAGCCCCATATGGCTGGTAAGTATCCATACGTTGCCGTCTCCCAGGTCGAGGATGCGTTGCACGCGATTGTACTGTATGTGAGTGTTATTGTTCAGGCTGATGTCCTCCCATTGCTGTGTAAAACTGTTCTTGTGCAAAAGTAGGCTGTTTTGGAAGGTGTATACCCATAGGCTTTCGTTTTGGTCTATGTAAATGTGTGGCTCATGATTCTCCAGCAAAGGTCTATAGATGGTGGAAATGGCTATTTCCTTGACTTCGGAAGTCTGCTTGCTGATACTGTATAGGGTACCGTTGGAGTACATTATATAAATGAACTGGACACCTATATAGAGGTTTGAAATCTTTTCAACTGCCAGTGGATAGGCTTTGATGGAGTTGTTGTCCATGCTTCGTATGTAAAGTTTGGAATAGTCGTAGGCCCAAAACTCATTCTTGGATGTTTTTCCCATCCTCAGAATGTTTTTACTGGGGATTTGCAGCCCATCGAGTATGGGTTTATAGTCATTGTCGAATTTACCGGTCTTATAATTATAGATACTGTAGCCGCTGGAAGTCCTTATCCATACATTGTCGTCCGGTCCTTCGAAAATTTCGCTGATGGCATCGTCCGGCAGGTCGGAGTTGTTCTGGTAATACTGCTGGAAGGAGTAGCCGTCGTATTTGTTGAGTCCTGATTCTGTCCCCACCCAGAGGAATCCCCTATTGTCTCTGTAGATGCTTCGGACACTGTTGTTGGAGAGTCCTTCTGTTGTAGAGAGCTGCTTGAACATGACAGCCGGCGGGATTTCCGCTGAGTTACCTTGAACAGTAAGGAGGAAGGCCAGGTTGCATATAAGGAATAGGAGCAGTTGTTTCATGTATTTTCTTTATTAGAAGGATTAACAATATTGTAACTGCAAACTTAAATATAATCCTTCGAACGAGCAAGGAAAGATTTGCGTATTCGTGTGGGATGATATCCTCCGTTTGGTGAAAAATAGTATGCATTTTGTTTCCAATGGCCCTATATGGGTTCTATGAAACAAAACCGGATATTAAAAGACATTTTTAAGGCATCTGTGTTTCCTTTAAGAAAAATACATTTGCAGGCGAGATCATTTAAATCCTAATAGTATGAAGAAAGAACTTTTAGCAGTGGTGATGCTGTTGTTTGCCGGTGGCAATCTGTTGGCACAGCCACATGTCAATGACGGTACTTCGTATTTGATGAACCAACCTCTGGACATGAGTACCGATTTCCGTGACTTGAGTAATACCTTGTTTTTTGCAGATCACCTGGAGTCATTCGATGCCAAGTCGGGTGAAGGGCTGGTGAATTGGAAACGCGGGCATCTGATGCCCCGCCAAGCCTTCAATACCAACGGTGCACAGCCCCGTAAAATGAGAATGCTCGATTTCCCCTTCACTGCCTATGAAAATGACCCTAACCTCAAATTCAAGATTGACTTTGTAACTCCGCGTACGGTACGTATCCGTATGCTAACGACCCCGGTGGAACCCAAACCTGCCGCTTCCATCATGTTGGCAAAGGAACCGGGCAGGGATGGAAGCTGGAAAGTTACCGAGACGAATGACAAGATTATCTATTCCAGCGACTATGGAACCATTCAGATTAACAAGAATCCTTGGAGAATCGTCTTGAAGGATAAAGCCGGACGTATCTTGAGCCAGACTGCCGCTTTGAGCGACGCGGACTCTACGCAGGTAAAATATACGCCGTTCTGTTTTGTGAAGCGGGGAAGCGACAATGCTCGCCGCATCAATCCGGTATTTACCTTGACTGCAGATGAAATGATTTTTGGTTGCGGAGAGTCTGCCACTGGGCTGAACAAGGCCGGACAGAAGGTGAACTTGTTCGTTACAGACCCACAAGGGCCTGAGACGGACCAGATGTACAAACCGATTCCTTTCTTTATGAGTAACCGGGGATATGGTATGTTTATGCATACATCCGCTCCCGTGACTTGTGATTTTGGTGCTACCTATATTGGGCTGAACAAAATGTTCATGGGTGACGAGAACCTGGATTTGTTCGTTTTCTTCGGCGAGCCGAAAGATATTCTGGACGAGTACACCGATTTGGTAGGAAAGCCGGGCATGCCCCCCTTGTGGTCTTTCGGTACGTGGATGAGCCGTATTACCTATTTCAGTGAAAAGGAAGGTTATGATGTAGCGGCCAATATCCGTAAGAACAAGTATCCGTGCGATGTTATCCATTTCGATACCGGCTGGTTTGATGTGGACTGGCAGTGTGACTATAAATTCTCCGAGAACCGTTTCCAGAATCCACAGCAGATGTTGAAGGATTTGAGGTCACAAGGTTTCCATGTATGTTTGTGGCAGTTGCCTTATTTCACTCCTAAAAACCGTTATTTCTCTGAACTGATAGAGAAAGACATGTATGTGAAAAATGGAAATGGTGAACTTCCCTACGAAGATGTGGTGCTTGATTTTTCCAATCCGGAAACAGTAAAGTGGTATCAGGACAAACTGGCGGGATTGCTGAATATCGGTGTCAGTGCCATTAAAGTAGACTTTGGCGAGGCTGCTCCACTGAATGGTATTTACGCTTCCGGCAAGAGCGGATGGTATGAGCATAACCTCTATCCGGTGCGTTATGATATGGCAGTGTCCGAGATAACCAAGAAGTTGCACAACGAGAATATAATGTGGGCACGTGCCGCATGGGCTGGTTCCCAGCGTTATCCATTGCATTGGGGCGGTGATGCTGCAACTACGAACACGGGTCTGCTGGGTACGCTTCGTGCAGGCTTGTCCTTCGGCTTGTCCGGTTTCTCCTTCTGGAGCCATGATATGGGCGGCTTTGTAAAATCCACTCCGGAGGACTTGTATTGCCGCTGGATACCGTTCGGTTTTCTTACTTCCCATACCCGCGCGCATGGGGCACCTCCGACAGAGCCGTGGTTGTACGACAGCAAGCGTGTGCAGGATGTCTTCCGCAAGAGTGCGGAGATGAAGTACCGTCTGATGCCTTATGTGTATGCTCAGGCTAAGGAATGTACAGAAAAGGGCTTACCGATGCTAAGAGCCTTGTTTGTAGAATTCCCCGATGATCCGGGAGCATGGAAAGTGGATGACGAGTATCTCTTCGGTTCGCAGATTCTGGTTGCCCCCTTGCTTGAATCCGGTATGACGGGCCGCACAGTTTACCTTCCCGAAGGAAAATGGATAGACTACCAGACAGAGAAAGTCTACGAAGGCGGATGGCACCGGATTGAAGCAGGCAGTCTGCCGATAATCATGCTGGTACGTGACGGTTCGGTACTTCCTCATCTGAAGTTGGCGCAGTCCACTGCTGAGATGGATTGGAGCAAAATGAGCCTGAAGGTATACAGTGCTGACAAGAAGCAGGCAGAAGGATTGGTTTGTCTACCTGCCGACAACCGTATTCAGGTTGTGAAAGTGGATTGTGGAAAGGCCAAACCGCAACTGTTGAACCAGGTTGAAGGCACTTCCCTGAGTTTCTGAACTTAATCTTTGAAAATCTATATTGAATTCACCCCTGTCGGTATGGAAGAGAAAGGGATATAGTTACCGAAATCTGTGCCACTATGGTGGCACAGATGTGCCTTCCCAATGGCACGGCAGTGCCTCTATAGTGGCACAAAATTGTGTCGCATATCTTTTTCCCGATGTGCTTATGACCGGGGTATTTGTTAAACCTAAGTATTTAGTATTTATGAGAAATGTGATGAAGTATTTGGGTATCATGTCAGTATCGCTGGCATGTGCCGGACCTCTCTTTGCAACAAGCGTACAGCCGTTTGCAGGTGTCACTGTCGTACAGCAGAGTGTAGTTACTGTGAAGGGCCAAGTGGTGGATGAGAAAGGCGAGCCCATCATCGGTGCCAATGTCATTGTGGAAGGTACGACAAACGGTATGATTACCGATTTGGACGGTAACTTCTCCTTGCAGTGTCCCGTAGGTTCTACGCTGAAGACCAGTTACATCGGTTATCTGGCGCGAACGGTCAAAGTAACCGGGAATATGAATGCTCTGAAAATTACTTTAAAGGAGGATACCGAAACCTTGGATGAGGTAGTTGTTGTGGGCTACGGTACGATGAAGAAATCCGACCTCACCGGTTCTGTGGCTTCCGTGAATGCGGAGGAAATGATGAAGCGGAATCCGGTGAACTTGGGACAAGGTTTGCAGGGAGCTGCGGCAGGTGTATCTGTCATCCGTTCTTCCGGTGACCCGGAAGGAGGTTTCTCCATCCGTATCCGCGGTGTGGCAACCGTGAATGGTTCTGCCGACCCACTCTATGTAGTGGACGGTGTGCAGGTAGGAACTTCCATCGATTTCTTGAATCCTAATGATGTAGAGTCCATCGAAATTCTGAAGGATGCTTCGGCTACGGCAATCTATGGTACTCGCGGTGCCAATGGCGTCATTATGATTACTACCAAGAACGGTGGTAAGGGGAAGGCAAAGGTGAACTTTTCGGCCAACTATGCCCTCCAGTTCAATTCGAATAAGATTGATGTGGCTGATGCGGGCTTGTTTGCAAGTGCTGTACGTTCCGCCGTCAAGAATGACGGTATTGCCATGACCAATCTGGCATATGGCGAGGATTACATAGGCAGACTGAACAGCATTGACTGGCAGGATGAAATGTCACGCACGGCATTACAGCAGAACTATAACCTTTCTGCTTCGGGAGGCAGCGAAAATACCCAAGCCAACTTATCTCTGGGTTATTTGAACAACCAGGGTATCGTGATTGAGTCGAATTTTAAACGCTTGACGGCACGCGCTAATATCACTCACAAAGTGAAAGACTTTCTGCATGTAGGCTTGAACTTGAACTATGCACATTCGGAAAAGATGGGAGGAGGCAACCTGAGAAACTATGCACAAGCCATTCCAACCATGGATTATGTAGAGGACGGTGTTTTCTATTCCATGCCTATTGTGTTGCCCGACGGTACTTGGGGACATTACAAGAAAGAAGGTAATGGGGATGTGAACAAGGGAGCTGACAATCTGGTTGCTGCTGCCAAGACTGCCGACAGCATCAATAAATGGGACCGTCTGCTCGCCAGTGCTTTCCTACAACTCGATTTGTACAAAGGGTTGACCTTCAAAACTATTGCCAGTTATAATTATTATACAAAAGGTTATAATGGCTATACAGCCTATAATGATAGAACCTTTGGAACTCAAGACCGTAAGGACTCGTTCTCGCTGAACCAGAGCCAGTCCACTTCACTCGGTCTGGAAGCGTTCTTGAACTATGACTGGTCCAATGAGCATCACCGCGTAAGTGCAATGGCCGGTTTCTCTACCAGCGATACGAACGGTGCCTGGCTGAATTCCAGTGCCAACGATTTCCCGGCAGACAACATCCGCAAAATTTCATTGACCAATGACCCATCGTCTAAGCAAACGGATGGTGGGCTGGATTTGAAGACAAGATTCCTTTCTTACTTCGGCCGTCTGACTTATACTTTGAACGACCGCTATATTGTGACTGCAACGGTACGCCGCGACGGTTCTTCGAACTTTGGTGCCGGCAATCGTTATGGTACATTCCCTTCCGCTTCTGTAGCTTGGCGTCTTTCCGAGGAAAAGTTCATTAAGGATTTAGAACTGTTCAGTAACTTGAAGTTGCGTGCCGGATGGGGACAGACCGGTAATGCGGGCAATGGTACCAACTTGTCCATAGCACAGTTGTCTTCGGCAAATGCAATGTACTGGTTCTTTAATGGTTCGAGTGTGATTAACGGTGCCGGTATTGCCCAGCAGAAAGAAATTGATACCAACCTGAAATGGGAAACCAATGAGCAGACAAATATCGGTATTGATTTTGCCTTTATGAACAATGAGCTTTCTTTCTCTGCCGATTACTTTATCCGTGACGCAAAGGATCTGCTTCTGTATCGCCAGATTCGTCCTTCTACCGGTTTCTCCAATGTCTATACTAACGCGGGACATATCCGTAACTCAGGTTTCGAGTTTACTGCTGCGTGGAACAAGAGCTTCAGCGATTGGAATATCGGCATAAGGCTGAATGGGTCTACCCTGAAGAACGAGGCTATTGAAGTCGGCGATCCGATATTCAGCAAGTCAGGGTCAGCACAAGATGGCGACAACTGGGACAACCACTCCATTACACAGAACGGCTATCCTGTAGGTTCCTACTATGGCTGGAAGGTAGAAGGCATTTTCAGAACCCAGGCCGAAATTGATGAAATGAATAGGCTGGCGGTTGAAAAGGGAGTTGAAAGTGGTGTATATCAGGACAAGACTACCCAGCCCGGCGACTATAAGTTTGTTGATTTGAATGGTGACGGGCAGATTACCGATGCCGACCGTACTGTTATAGGCAATGGATATCCCAAGTTCACTTACGGAATGAACCTTACCGCTTCCTGGAAAAACTTTGATTTCTCGATGAACTTGTACGGTGTAGCCGGTATGGATATCCTTTCTTATTCTTCGGCCCGCTTGACCTCAGTCTATGCACCCGACGGCGGTTATCAGAATGTACTGAAGGAATATATCAATAATGCATGGTCATCTTCGAATACCGGCGCCAAATATCCGCGTATCACCAAGACAGACTATAATAAGAACATGCGTGTGTCCGACGCCTACATCCAGAAGGGGGATTATCTGAAGATTTCAAATATTCAGATAGGATATACATTCCCGAAGAATGTGCTGAAACCGGTGAAAATGGAAAATGCACGCGTATTTGCCAGTGTCGACAATGTATGTACCATCTCTTCGTACAATAAGTTCGGCGATCCGGAAGTTGGTGACTCCAATGTATTGTATTCGGGATTTGACGGAGGACGTTATCCGTTCCCGATGTCGGTTACTTTCGGTCTGAGTGTACAGTTCTAATACTAACGGATAAAAAATATGATTATGAAAAACTTATATAAACTGTTGATCGGTGTGCTGGCCTTAAGCACCGTAACGTCTTGTGACGATTATTTGGAAGTGGATCATTACGATATTCTTCCGGCGGATTTCATGTTTAAAACGGAGGAGAATGTCCTTTCCGGATTGAACGGACTTTATGATACCTTTTATACGGACCAGCACGGTTCCGGTGATGACGAAACATGGGGATTCAAGCCTCAGGTATTTGCTGCCAACCATTCTACGATGGACTGTCAGGCTTCCGGTTGGGATGCGGAATGGCAGCGTCATGCCTGGAAACCCGATAAGGGTTCCCTGGAGACTGCATGGCGGATGAGTTATCGTGCAGTGGACCGTGCAAACCGTTTCCTGGCTGGCCTGGAGACGGCGGATGCCTCTATATTTGCGGACAGCAATTCCAAGACCGTTTATGAAGCGCAAGCACGTGCCATCCGCGGTTATAACTACCTTTACCTGACGAAACTTTTCGGAAGGGTACCGATGTTGCTTACCGGTGAAACCTATACTACTTCGGTAGGAAAGGCACGTCCGGAATCCGTGGATGAGACTTATGCGGCTATCGAGGAAGATTTGTCTTTTGGACGCGACCATCTGGACTGGTTACCCATGAATGGTGAATACGGACGTATAACCAAGGGGTTCTGCAAAGCTTATTTGGCCGAGCTGTATATGTTGAAGAAAGACTTTACGAAAGCCAAGACGGAACTAAAGGATATAGTGGACAGTGGAACCTATTCATTGGAGCCCTGCTTCGGTAACCTGCATGCCTGGGATACACATTGGACCAAAGAATCTGTATTTGAGGTGATGTATCATGAACAAGGATATATGGGCTGGGGAGCCGATTCGTCTTCAGATGCCATGATGTGGTACGGATATATGTGTGCGGCACCCGAATGGGGAGGCTGGGGGTCTCTCTGTCTTTCTTGGGAGTTTGTACGTTCCTTTGAACCGGGTGACAAACGCCGCCAATACTCTGCTGTTGCCAAAGGGGATACGCATCCCATTACCGGGCAGACTGTAGGGGTGACAAGTGGTTTTGACGGTCTTTTCCAAGGTTCCGAAAATATGCCTACTGTTTATTCCTTGAAATACTGGAGATGCAAGCCAGGTGAGAACAACAAAGTATTCAATCCTATTTCGTTGACTTTGAAGCGTTATGCAGGCATCATGCTCGACTATGCAGAATGTTGTTTCGAGACAGGTGACAACGCTACCGGATGGAACATGATACGTCAGATACGTAACCGTGCTTGGGGTAATTTGGAGATGGGAGCGACGATGATTGACCTACCCGCCGACATGTTGAATACCCAGACGGTGGAAGTGCCGGATGCAGAGACCTATTATACAAGCTATAAAGCAGCCAAAGGCTATACTTCTCCGGTATGGAAGGTGGCGCTGATTATAGAGCGTCGCCATGAATTCAATGCCGAGTTCTCGCTTTACCATGATTTGTGCCGTATGGGTATGTGCAAAGAATGGTTTGCCGCCGAATATCCGAAAACAGTAGCCAACTCTTCACAAGAGGCTTGTCTGCAGACTGGTGACTCATTCCGTTTCTTTGAGCACGAGGCTTATCAGGAAATCTTCCCGATTCCGACGAATGAGATTCTGACCAACCCGCTCATCAATCAGGCTGACCAGAATCCGGGATATTGATAAATTATAAATAAACACTTAATAATAAAATATTTGTGAGTGAAATGTCAGGCACCAGTAGTTGTTGTGATAGACGTCAGGGTCTGTCGTGATGAAAGCCGGTGTCTGACATGACAAACACCAGTACTTGAGACGACGAACACCAGTTTCTGATAAACGGGGAATTATACAAGGAAAAGTTTGATGGTTTTAGAGAATAATTATGGAAAGGAAGATGTTTTATTGGATAGCACTGCTGGTTGCGTCTTGTCTGGCAGGCTGCCGGTCGCATTCAGGGGAGACAGATATGCAGACACGCATGCGTACAGAGATTGTCACGAATGTCAGAGACAGCGTGTTGCCGTTTTGGATGGATTATGCAGTGGCTCCCGACGGCGGTTTTTATGGAACTGTATTGCGGAATGGTACTCCGGTAGTGGATGCTCCGAGAGGAGGGGTTCTGAATGCCCGGATTCTGTGGAGTTTTTCTGCCGCATACCGTACGTTTAAGGATGAGGCTTATCTGAAGCTTGCGGATAAATCGCAACGCTACTTCATTGATACATTTATAGACAAGGAACATGGTGGGGTATATTGGCTGGTCAATCCTGACGGTGAGGTGCTGAATGCTTCCAAATATACGTATGCCATGACCTACGCCATCTATGGGCTGGCTGAACACTATCTGGCAACAGGTAACAGCGAGAGTCTGGATATGGCTGTCGGTTTATATCATACCTTGGAGGAGAAAGGCCGCGAACCGCAATATGACGGTTATGTGGAATCTTTTACTGAAGATTGGAAACAACTGGATAATTATGATAACAATGCACCCAAGACTATGAATGCGCATTTGCACGTGCTGGAGGCTTATACCCTTTTATATCAGTGCTGGAAAGACGACGGACTGAGGAAAAGACTCGAATTCTGCACCGAGTTGTTTATGGACCGCATTTATGACTCTTCAAAGAGACATTTTAATTTGTTCTTTGATAATGCATGGAACAGTCTGGTTGAGATGGACTCTTATGGACATGATGTAGAGGCGGGATGGCTGCTTTGTGAGGCTGCCCGTGTGTTAGAAGACCGGCAACTGATGGATAGGGCGAATCGGCTTGCGCTGGATGTGACGGATGCTTGCTTGGCGGAAGGACTGAGTGACAAAGGGTATATGATGTATGAAAAGAAGGGCGGAAGAACAACCGGGCATGCCTCATGGTGGGGCCAGATTGAAACGATGATAGCTTGTGTCAATGCCTGGCAAATCAGCGGGAATGACGTTTATCTGCAATCGGCCGATACGGTTTGGACTTTCGTAAAGGACTGTATGATAGACCGGGAATACGGTGAATGGTACAGTGATTGTTTTGATGGAGAACCCAAGAAGGATACTCCCAAAGTGAGTATGTGGCGTTGCCCATATCATACGGTACGCTTGGGAGTAGAAATACATAATCGTTTAAAATAGTATTTATGAAAAAATTTATAGCAGGTGCAGCATCACTGATGCTTTGTATGGGGCTGCACGCCCAGGATTTCAGAATCAATCCATCGGGATATTTTGAGAATGGCGGGGCCAATGTGATGGTGTTCAGTGACGTCTACCCTGAAGGACACCAGGGAGGACTGACCCTTGTTTTGAATGGAGACCGCAGGGCTGCCAATGGAGATGTGCGCTTTGAAATCTCGCAAGGGCAGTGGCAGGGATTGCCCAAGATGAGAAGCCGGGTGGTGGATGAGGCTGACAATGAAATCCGTGTCACATTGAGTTATCCGGATTCGGCCAAACACATGGCAGGCTTTAATCCGATGCTTTATCCGGATTTTGTTTTTGGCTATACCATTAAGGTCAAAGGCGAGAAGGATTATCTGGTATTGACCGTTGATTTGGACCAACCAGTGCCCGAGCGGTTTGCCGGCAAGTTGGGCTTTAATCTGGAATTGGTACCTTCCACTTTGCTGGGCAAGCCGTGGATTATGGACAACCGGACGGGAGTCTTTCCCCACCAGGCGATGGGGCCCACCATGAAACAGTCTTCCAATATGGAGCATATCGGAGATTTCAATCCTGACGGGAAAGCTGATTTGGACCAGTTGCTGTTGGATAGAAAGACTTATAACCCGATGATTGCCGATGATATCGTCTCTGCTCCTTTGGCCGCAGGGAAAAAGTTTGTACTCAATCCTCAGGATGATTTGGCAAAGATTACGATTGAAAGTGAGAAAGGAGACTTGTTGCTGTATGATGGAAGGATAAATCATAACAACGGTTGGTTTGTGCTCCGTTCGGAGTTCCCGGCAGGGACAAAGGAAGGTGCGGTGAAATGGATAATCCGTCCGACAGTCACTAAAGACTGGCGTTATGCACCGGTGGTGCAAGCCTCTCAAGTAGGTTACCATCCTGGACAGAAGAAAGTGGCTGTCATAGAGTTGGATAAACGGGATACAGACTTCAAGCAACCTGCCCTTTATCGCATTGCTGCCGATGGCAGGAAACTGGTAAAGCAGCAGGCTGCCAAGGATTGGGGAGATTTCCAACGCTACCACTATCTGCAGTTCGATTTCACGGAAGTGACGGAAGAAGGGCTCTATCAGGTAATGTACGGCGATGCTGCTTCTCCGGTGTTCCGCATTGCCAAAGATGTGTGGGACAAGGGTATCTGGCAGGCAGAGGTGGAATACTTTTTGCCGGTACAGATGTGCCACATGCGTGTGAACGAAAAATACCGTGTATGGCATGACTTCTGTCATCATGACGATGCACGTATGGCCAAAACCGATATCAACCATATAGACGGATATACTCAGGGAACCTCTACTCTTTGTAAGTACCAGCCGGGTGATTTGGTTCCAGGGCTGAATGTGGGTGGATGGCACGATGCGGGGGACTATGACCTGCGTGTGGAATCCCAGGCAGGCGAGGCCTATATACTTGCCATGGCTTGTGAGAACTTTGGTACCTATTGGGACGAGACTTCCATAGATTTTGAAAAGAAGATAGTCGAGATTCACCAGCCGGATGGAAAGAATGACTTGTTGCAGCAGGTGGAAAACGGTGCTTTGACGATAGTGGCGGGTTGGAAGGCTCTGGGGCGTCTCTACAGAGGGATTCTGTGTCCTACCGTACGCCAGTATGCACACTTGGGTGATGCGTCGGCCCATACAGACCATGTCAGTGGGACTGCCGACGACCGCTGGGTGTTTACGGAAGACAACCCTGGTAGGGAACTTCAGGTAGCCGCTTGGCTGGCAGGTATTTCACGTGTCTTGAAGGGACATAACGATGCATTGGGAGCGGATTGTCTGGAGATAGCCCGTGAATTGTTCAGGATTACCCGCTGCGACAACAACCGGGTGCTGACAGCCAAGGTACATGCTGCCGTAGAACTTTATCTGGCGACAAAGGAAGTGGAGTACCGTGATTTCGTTTTGCAGCAGCAGGATTTCATCTGCAAGAATATCCGTCAGACGGGTTGGTTCATCGGACGTTTCGACAAAGCTGTGGGAAATGCACGTTTCAGCAAGGCTGTTCGCAAAGCACTGCCGGAGTTGCAGGCTATGTATCAGGAGTATAGCAGTAAAACTCCGTATGGAGTGCCGCATGACAGAGGTAACCGTTCTTCCGGTTCATGGGAACCCCAGCATCTGGGCTACAATTACTGTTACCTGCATGCTGCCTATCCTGACTTGTTTGCACCGGACTATATTTTCAATGCTGTCCAATACCTGCTCGGTATGCATCCGGGACGTAATCAGGCAGCGTTTGTAACGGGAGTCGGTGCCGAAACGATGAAAGCCGCCTATGGTGTCAACCGTGCCGACTGGTCTTATATTCCGGGTGGAGTGTCTCCGGGTACAAATCTGATTCGTCCCGACTTGCCCGAATTACTTCATTTCCCGTTCTTATGGCAGGAAGGTGAGTACTGTTTGGGCGGACATGCTACGTGGTTTATGTATATGGTATTGGCATCTCAGAAAATATTGAATGGTAATGAACAGTAAAATAAAGGTAGATAAGTTTGTAATTGTAGCTTTTCTGCTCTGCATGGTCTGCACTATGGCCATGCAGGCAAAAGCTTATGACAATTTTAAGGTATCGGTCTATGTACGTGCCTACGAGGTAGACAAGATGAAGGACATCCATTGGCTGGATTCGACTTGGAATGTGATTTCACAACAGTTGGAAGTGGACAAGATTTATTTGGAAACACATCGTGATTTACTGATTGTGGATGACGCCACCCTGGAGCAAGCTAAGAAATTTTTCCATGACCGGGGAATAGAGACTGCCGGAGGAATTACCTACACCATCAACGAGGCGAACAGTTTCGAGACGTTCTGCTATTCCAATCCCGAGCATCGTGAGATGGTGCGAAAGATTGCAGAACATACGGCAAAGCACTTTGACGAGTTTATTCTGGATGACTTTTTCTTCACCAGTTGCAAGTCGGACATAGAGATAAAAGCCAAAGGTACGCAGAGCTGGACGGAATACCGTTTGAAGCTGATGACTGAAGCCGGGCGCGACCTTGTGCTGAAACCTGCCAAGAAGGTGAATCCTCGTGTAAAGGTAATCATCAAGTATCCCAACTGGTACGACCATTTCCAAGGTTTGGGCTTTAATCTGGAGGAAGGTCCCCAACTCTTTGACGGTGTCTGGACGGGTACCGAAACAAGGGACCCTGCCGGCAACCAGCATCTGCAGAATTATCTAAGCTATAATATTATCCGTTATTTTGATAATCTGCGTCCGGGCTACAATGGTGGAGGATGGGTGGACTCCGGTGGACTGAATCTGGGTATGGACCGCTATGCTGAGCAGCTGCATCTGACCATGCTTGCCAAGGCTCCCGAAATCATTCTCTTTGCCTATAACCAGCTTCTGGGCGTGAAGTTGTCTCCCAGGTTCCGTACCCCTTGGCAGGGCATGGGCACCAGCTTTAATTATGATGAGATGACTGCCCCTATCCGGCAGAAGAACGGAACTTCCATAGAGCCTACCACCATGGCACGCATTGCGGATGTTGTATTGAAACAGACTGATAAACTGGTAGGTAAGTTGGGTAACCCCATTGGCATCAAGTCCTACAAGCCTTTTCATGTGGCGGGTGATGATTTCTTGCAGAATTATCTGGGCATGATAGGTTTGCCGATGGATATACGTCCCGTTTTTCCGAAAGACCAACAAGTGGTGCTGCTGACTGCCCAGGCGGCTCAAGCTCCGGAGCTCATGACCGACATTAGGAAGCAATTGCAAAGCGGACGGGATGTGGTGATTACAAGCGGCTTGCTGAAAGCCATTCCTGAAAAAATTGCCGAAATAGTAGAGTTGCGTTGTACCGATTTGAAAGCTCTTGTCAATGATTTTGGCCGATATGGACAAGCCGGACGCGATTTATTGATACCGCAGGTTCAGTATTATACGAATGATGCTTGGGAAGTAGTCAGTGCGGGCCGTCCGTTGACGGGAGGAGTATCGGGGTATCCTATTTTGTTGAGAGCTCCCTATGCCGCCGGCAATCTATATGTATTGACCATTCCCGATGATATGGGAAATTTATATGATTTTCCGGCAAAAGCCTTGAATGAGATTCGCCGCATTATGAGTAGGGATATGGATATCTATCTGGAGGCTCCCTCCAAAGTCGGATTGTTTGTGTATGACAATAAAACACTGGTGGTGGAGAACTTCAATGATGAACCGGTGGAAGTGCGTATTGTTACCGATGATGAGGTGACGAGGTTGGAAAATCTGGAGAATGGAGATATTCTGGCTCCCCTTCCTGCCGAACCCGTACAGAGCAGGCGTCCGGTGACACCAAAGAACTCTTTCCGTTTGTCATTACTACCCCATTCGTATAAGGCTTTCCAATATAAATGACGGGTAAGAAGATTGTCGGATAGTTATTCGGAAGGGTAACGGGAGGTCGGTTCTACAATGGGTCGGCCTCCTTTGCTTCCAGTCATCCGTGAGAATGCTTGTGTTCTTTCAATATCCTGTGCGGCAGTGTCCCGTGCCCCAGCAACTCTATCGGGCAGTTGAAGTTGCGTTCCAGCCATTCTTCCGTAACGCCGGTATCGGGATGGTAGTCCAGGGTTTCGTTGACGCAGGCAATGGACTTGACTTGCTGCAACACCGTGCCGATGTCGTGGCTGACGAGAATAATGGCGCAATCCTTGTTTATCTCTGCCAGCAGTTCGTAGAGGCGGGCTTCGAAACGCTTGTCGATGTATGTGCTGGGTTCGTCGAGAATCACCACCTGCGGGTCGGAGATGATGGCACGGCCCAGGAGGGCACGTTGCAACTGTCCGCCGCTCAAAGCGCCGATGGCACGCTGCTCCATGCCTTCCAGCCCCATGCGGGCTATCACGGCAGAGGCTTTCTCGCGGTGTCGGGCGGTGAAGCGTGAAGCCAGCGGCTTCTTGCTGCTGAGTCCTGAAAGGATGACCTCCTCTACGGTGATGGGAAATTTCCGGTCGATGCTGCTGTACTGGGGCAAGTAACCCATGGATAATTGACAATTGACAGTTGATAATTGACAATTGGCAATTTCGGAGGGGGATGGAGGGCAGGAGTGATATAGAATCTCCCCGGTAGTGGGTTTCAGCAGTCCCAGTATACATTTGATAAGGGTAGTCTTTCCACCACCGTTGGGACCGATGATACCCAGAAAATCACGTTCGTAGATAGTCAGGTTTATATCATGCAGTA
>ERZ791802.1143-NODE-1143-length-21874-cov-6.402585_pt1 | contig 21874 bp, 13 predicted proteins | sample MGYA00510308_ERZ791802 | MGnify/ENA primary metagenome ERZ791802 (study PRJEB30046, sample SAMN00792028) | human gut metagenome | study: EMG produced TPA metagenomics assembly of the A metagenome-wide association study of gut microbiota in type 2...
AATAACTTAAAGAGCCCGTACCGTTCTGAACAGATATGTTCAGAACGGTACGGCCTCTTTAAGTCTAACCCCACCCGGACGAGACATCGAAAACCGGTGCGAAAAAATCTTCCAGCCCAACCGGTCGCATCCGATACCGATAACAACGCAACGACTTGCGATTTATCTTCCGCTGCCATAACCGACTTGTGCGGATAAAGGGACTCGAACCCCCACGCCTTTCGGCACCAGATCCTAAGTCTGGCGCGGCTACCAATTACGCCATATCCGCAGTGCGTGACAAAAATAGCTTTTTTTGCCGTCAATGACAAATCGCAGCAGAAGCGTTCCAGTCCCATCCATCCTTCTGCATAGCCGAGACGACTGCAGAAGCCCCTCTTTCCGCCTCTGTCCTTTTCTTCCGGCCGCCTTCCCCTCTCTCTGCCCGTGCGGACACAAGCCGCACCTCCGACCGGAATGAGACGAGCGAAGACAGCACAAAGCCCCTTTCGGAAAGGCAAAACCAAGGCGCAAACACAAAAGGTCGGAAACAGAAACCGACACGGCTCCGAAACCCGTTCCGCTTCCGTCGGTTCGGGACGACGACAAAAAAACGGGCACCCTCACCGGGTACCCGCCTGTTCGTCACCGCCGAAGCGGCCGCTATGTCCGATTAGAAGAAGAGGCTGAGGCCCACTGCCCAGGTATTCTTCACCGGGCTCTCCTTACCTGCAATCCAGTATGAAGCATCGACCCTCACCGGACCTACTGCCGCACCGAGCCCCACGGTAGCGTAGCTGCCGCCGATGGATTTCTCGTCACCGTAGTGATAACCGGCACGGAGGAAACCGTGCTTCAGGAAGTTGTACTCCAGACCCAGACCGGCGGTAAACGACGCATCGGTCGAAGGCATGAAAGTATAGCCGAGGTCGAGAGCTGCGAGCAGCTTGTGGTTTTCGGAGAAAGGCATGTCGATAGAACCGCCCAGCTTAGCGTAGGCAGGCATCGCTATCGGATTGGAAGGCACCGAGATATCGAGTTTGGTACCTACGTTGCTGACGTTGAGGCCCACCGCCCAGGTCGAACCGTAGAAAGATTCAATGGTATTTTCATAGTAAAATCCCAGGTCGAAGGTAAACGCATTGCCGGCCTTGTAATAGTCGCTGCCGAATTTCGTATAATCCGAACGGATATACCTGGCAGTCAGCGACATGGTGAAGTTATCCACAATCCTGCGCGTATAACCGATGCTGACAGCCATATCGTTGGGACGGAAGGAATCGCCCGCAACGGCATCGTCACCTGCGATAATGCTCTTGGGACCGTTGAAATAACGGAAGCCGAGGGAGAAACCGTTGTTTTCGTCGAGGTTGAAATAACCGCCTACCGCATGGGTAGCGACGCCCTTATTGTAATCGGGCATCACGGGGTTGTAGGAATAGCCGAAGCCCATCCGTTTTTCGCTGAGGAGGTTGGATGCGGCATTGCCGAATATTCCGAAAGGATTGTCGTTCACTGCGGTAGTTGCCATACCCATACCGGCGGCGCGGGGGTCGGCGCTGTTAAGCAGTGAAGACGCAGCACCCGAGGGAGCATTGTCCTGAGCGAACACAGTTGCAGAAGTACCGCAAAAAAGTACCGTACAAATTGCTCCGAGCAAGATTTTTTTACTCATAGTCAGAGATTTAGATTATTATAATTTACTTTAGTTGATGACATATCGCATAAGTCACAATAGACAAAAATAGTAATTTTTTTTAAACTTGATTAAACGATGCACAAAAATACCCGAATTTGGGCGATACGGCATCCGGTCCATCCGTTCCGGAGCGGATACCGGACGGCAAAGAGATACGGAAAGACACCGTACGGAACATCTTCCGTACTGCATATACCATCAACCACTCCGATATATGACACATTCAGGCCTCCAAAACGCATCCGGAACGCCCGAAAACGGCATGTGCCGTTACTTTATAGGTAACGGCACATAACACAACGCAAATATAGCTGTTTTTTGCAACCGCGCAAAATAATAGTTGTTTTTTTTATTATGTGGCGATAAATCAATGTATTCAAAACAAATGCGGTACTATGGAACAGAAATCGTTATTGCAAACGCTATCATCTATCATACAGGAGCTTAAAGAGAACGGACAATGGGGTACGGCCCACGTCTACCAAAGCGCGTACAATTCGTTCGCCCTGTTCTCCTGCTGCCGGGACATCCCGTTCAAGAAATTCACCCCGGCGCTCCTGAAGGATTTCGAGATATACCTCCGCAAACGCAAATGCAGTTGGAACACCGTCTCCACCTACATGAAAGTGCTGCGGGCCACCTACAACCGGGCCGTGGACGAAGGCTACGCCAGCTATGTCCCACGGCTCTTCCGGCACGTACAAACGGGGGTCTCCTCCGAGCGGAAAAGGTCGCTGGAAGCCTCCGACATGGGAGGGCTGATGAACGGCAAGGGCGAGGAACTCTCCGCAGGAATGGAGCGCACGCTGGCCATTCTCCAGTTGATGTTCATCCTGCGCGGCATCCCGTTCGTAGACCTCGCCTACCTGCGCAAAAGCGACATCCAAGGCAATATATTAAGGTACAGGCGACGCAAGACGGGCAGACGACTCACCGTAATACTGACACCGGAGGCCCTGAAGCTCATCGACACCCTGTCGGATAAAAGGGAGGAATCGCCTTATCTGCTGCCGTTCCTCACCAGTCCGGAAGGGAGCGAGGAGGCTTACCGTGAATACCAGCGTGCGCTGCGGAGTTTCAACCGGCAGCTCGCCGCGCTCGGGGAACGGTTCGGCGGTTCGACGCCCATCAGCACCTACACGATACGGCATACATGGGCTACCATGGCCTACTACTGCGAAATACATCCCGGCATCATCTCCGAGGCGATGGGACACTCCTCCATAGCGGTCACCGAGACCTACCTCAAACCGTTCCGGGACGACCGGATTGACGAAGCCAACCGGGAAGTGATATCCTATGTAAAAAAACAGGCCCGGAAAAACTCCGGCCGATAAACGTTCGGCCCGGTTGCCGGAGCCGCCTCCCCCCGGCTGCCGGAAACCGGATACGAACAAATCCGCGACTTTTCTCAACTGCGACGGTCGGTCCGGGGAGATGCGTTTCCCCGGACAGGCTGTCTCTGTCCGTATGCAACCGTACCACGACCCCATATCCGAAACGGCCTCCGGTGAGGATACAGGGACATGTGCCGTTACCTATAAAGTAACGGAAAACACACGGGGATAATTGAGCCAACCGCTGACAAGGCCACATTTTCTTTTTTAAAATTTATAAATTTTAAACTTTTGTGTCATGAACAAAAAATTTCTAAGCTTATTTCTGTGCGGGGCATTGGTGTCCGGTTCGGCAGGGATGTTCGTGTCCTGTAAGAATTACGACAGCGACATCGCCAGTCTGGACGACCGTATCACCGCTGTCGAGAAATCGGTCAGCGAACTGAAAGCGCAAATCAGCGCCGGCGCTGTCATCACCGATGTGACTCCCACCGAAAACGGCGTCAAGGTAACGCTGAGCAACGGCAAGACCTTCGAACTTACGAACGGCAAGGATGGTGCCAACGGCACCAACGGCTCGAACGGAGCCGACGGTCAGGACGGCAAGCCCGGTTCGGTAGTGACCATCGGCGACAACGGCAACTGGTTCATAGACGGTGTAGACACCGGTTACGCATCCAAGGGTGACAAGGGTGACAAGGGTGACAAGGGTGACAAGGGCGACCAAGGCGACAAGGGCGACCAAGGCGACAAGGGCGACCAAGGCGACCCTGGTGACAAAGGTGATAAAGGCGATACCGGAGATAAAGGTGATAAGGGCGATACCATCTACTATTATCCGGGCACCGAAGGCGAGGAGAACGGCTTTTGGGTAGAGGTGACCCGTGACGGCGTTACCGGCAACGAAACGAAACGCATCCTCACCGAAACGTGGCTGCCGCTCGGTACCGTAACCGCAGTATGGGACAGCGAAAACGGTTACCTGACGCTTTACAACGTGGATGGCGCTACGGAAGAGGAACCCGTACGCATCCCGCTCTATACCCATCTGCAGTCGATTGCTTTCGTGCCGCAGGTTATCGACACGAAACTGGGCATGGGCGTCATCGATTTCTATACGATTACCAAGGACAACGCCTTCGTCGCTTCCAACACGGCGCTGGCAACGTACCGCCTGAACCCGACCAATGCGAAGGTTTCCGACATCGAATGGTCGTTCATCGACCGCACGGTAGCAACCCGCGTGGCAGGCGATAACTACACACTGCTCGCCATCGACGGCGAACCGGAAGTGCTTGCAGGCAGCGTGAATTTCAATGTCATCGCCGAAGACGACCTGTCCGACCTGAAAGCCGACCAGGAAGCCATCGTAGCCCTCCGGGCAGTAGATACTGATGATGCGGAAATCGTATCCGACTACGCAGCGGTAAAGATTACCGAGTTGACGGATTTCGCCATCATCAATAAAGAAAAGCTGAAATACGACGAGGACAACAACGTGGATTACACCGAATCCCTCCCCGTAGTCGAACTCAGCACGACCCTTCCCGCTATCGGTGCAACAGCTGATGCATACTTCAAATACGACGAGTCGAAAGACCTCCACGATGTCGTAGAAACGTGGGCAGAGGAGATAAGCAAAGTCCTCACCGATGCTTCCGTGCGTTTCACTCCCGTTTACGCATTCGAGAAAGTAGACAAATACCTCGGTACGGACGGTGCTACCGACCAGCAGCAGTTCGTAACCCTCGACGAGGAAACGGGCATCGTGACCGTAAACAAGGAATGGCTCGCACAGGGTACCGCAGCAGTAGGCCGTACCCCCGTATTCAAGGTAACGTCGCTCGTGAACAACACCGCGATAGCTTCCGCCTACATCAAACTCGAAATCACCAAAGAAGCCGTTTCCCAGGAGGAGAAAGAAGACTTCGAAAAGACCTGGAACGTCAATCAGGGCGTTGCTATCGAATACAGCGACATCGACCCGACTCTCGGATTCACCGAGAAGTACTCCTGGGCTACGTTCAATGCCGAAATCCTCGACGTACTCGGAATAACACCGGATGAATTCATGAATCGGTACGACATAGCAAACTATACCATCGTTCCGAACAACGGCACGGTAACAGGCGTAACGATAACCTCCAACGTGGTGGACGGAACCACCGAGACGGAAATCGCAAACATCCATATCAAAAATACGGCAGCATTCGGCGCGAAGACTTTCACGCTTACCTATCCTGCAAAGAACAATTATCAGGACCCGAACATCGTCATCACGATTGCATACACCATCGAGCATGACGACAGCCACATGCCTGCACTCAACCCCGACTACCTCCTCGCAGGTACGACCAACACGGTACAGGTAAAGGGCCGGGAAGTAAACAACACCTGGAAGCTGAATGCAGCGATGAAAGAATTCTGCAAAGACTACCTCAACAATTACGATGTAACGGCGGGCAACCATACCGACCTGTACTTCCGCTTCAAAGACAACCAGCCCGTAACCGGCGTTGCCATCACGGGCTCGAACTGGAGCGACCAGGAAATCGCACTGACTACTCCGCTGACACAGAACGAAGATGCGAGAACTTACGAGGTCGAAATGGTCGCTAAGTGCGTCAACGGCGAACTTTGCACGAAGGCATTCATCGTACGCTTCGTAAGGCCGTTCAATGCTACGATAGACGCAACAGTCCTCAAGACGCTCACCGCAACAGCGGATACCGAAGATATAGCCAAACTGGTGGTCATCAGGGATACGGACAACCGGGTCGTATATGAAAACGGCGCACTGACGGCGCTCGGCACGCAGACGTACAAGCTGAATGCCTCGACGCTGACCTTCGCCTATTCGATAGACTACACCAACGACAGCGAAGCATCGTTCGGCGGCGGCCTGACTATCGACGCAACCAGCGGCATGCTGACGTGGCTCAACCAGGGAGGCGACCTGCAAACCGACAAAAAAGCCACTTCCGTAGCCGTCATCACGGTACCCGACCTCGCCACTATCAAGGCAACCGGTACGATAACCGTGCTTTCTACCGCAAACAGCAAAGAATAACAATAAAAAGACTGTTCCCGAATAGTCTGGTTTCAGGATTATTAATGCAGGAAGGGAAGGCTCCGACGGGGCCTTCCCTTTTTGTCGTCCGTGTCCGGAACCGCAGCACAGAGCAGAGCAGCACGTTACAGTGCAGGGCAGCGCCCCGGCCGCAGGACAACGGCCGCAAGGATGCCGCCTTCTGTTCCGACCTTCTCAATACCCGACAAAATGCAGCGGGAACCCCGGCAGGGTTCCCGCTGCATGCGTATCCGTCCGGAGCAGTGTCCGGACTATTGCAGTCCGTAGGCGTACATCTTCACGTCCGCAGCCGTTATCGTATCGTCGCACAGAATGACGAGCCGTTCCACCACATTGCGCAGTTCCCGGATATTGCCCGTCCACGGCAGCTTCTTCAACTCGTCCAGCGCACGGTGCTCTATCTTCTTGACCGGCACGTTATATTCGCCGCAAATGACTTCGAGAAAATGGTCCACCAATATCGGAATGTCGTCGATTCGCTCGGCCAGCGTCGGTACGTGAATGACGATAACGCTCAGCCGGTGGAACAGGTCTTCACGGAAATTTCCGTGCGTTATTTCACTGGGAATATCCTTGTTCGTAGCAGCCAGCACACGGACGTTCACGTCTATGTCGCGGTCGCTGCCCACGCGCGTTATCTTACGCTCCTGCAACACGCGCAGCACCTTGGCCTGCGCCGGAAGGGACATGTCCCCTATCTCGTCCAGGAACAGCGTTCCGTTATGAGCCTGCTCGAACTTTCCCTTGCGCTGTTTGATGGCCGATGTGAAGGCTCCCTTCTCGTGCCCGAACAGTTCGCTCTCGATGAGCTCGGAAGGGATGGCTGCACAGTTCACTTCGACGAAAGGGCCGTCGCGACGGCGGCTCTTTTCATGGAGCCACCGCGCCACGAGTTCCTTGCCCGTTCCGTTAGCGCCCATGATGAGTACCCGCGCATCGGTCGGCGCCACCTTGTCGATGAGTCGGTTCAAATGCATGACGGGGGCCGATTCACCCACGATTCGTCCCACCCGGAACGCACCTGCACGCACCTTGCACACCGGTACCGCCTCTTCGACGGGCGGTACGGGGGCGTCGGCCACCTCCGCAGCAGCGACACCCGGCGTTTTGGCAAGCCCTTTCTTTATGGCATCCAGCAGCCTGTTCATGTTCACGGGCTTCGTGATGAAATCCACGGCACCCTGCTGCATGGCGAGCACGGCGCTTTCGGGGCTGCTGTCATGGGACAGTCTTATCCACGGTGTGGAAGTTCTCAGCGGGGAATCCGGTTGGCCGCACAGCAACAAGTCGAAATGCCTATGCGCATAGGCGGTCATCCCGGCAATGGTGTCTTCGGCGACTTCTACCGCATGGCCCTCATACTCCAAACGCTCTTTCAGAGTATTGCGCATGCTGCGCGAAGGATCTATTACCAGAATATTGGCCATAGTCGGAGGTTAAAATGTTACGGTAAAATTTGATTTCCCCAAAAAATCACACTAACTTTGTACAAAGTTAAGTAATTAGTTTTTCTTGTCAAAAGACATGCTGTTTTTTTTCTCTTACCTATCAGCATTTTTGACCTTCATATTTCACATATTTTACCGGACAGGCCCCCTGAAAGGGCACGGACCGGGCACTATCGTGAAAAGGGGGCCGTGTCTTGCGGCATGCGACGACTGAACACCTTTTATGGAAAAGAACTACAATATCTATCGGAAAAACCTGCAGCTGCCCGAATACGGCAGGCACATCCACCAAATGGTGGACAACCTCATGGCCATCGAAGACCGCGAGGAGCGCAACCGCAAGGCCCGCGTGGTGATAAACGTTATGGGGAACCTCAACCCGCTGCTGCGCGACACCCCGGAGTTCACCCACAAGCTCTGGGACCACATGTTCCTCATGTCGGATTTCAAACTGGACGTGGACTCGCCCTACCCGATACCCACCTCCATGACGCTCACGCCCGTACCGCGGCGCATGGAATACCCCGACGACAAGGTGGGGTTGAAACACTACGGCAAGTATGTAAAGAAAGTCATCCGTTCGCTCGAAGGAGTGGAAGACCAGGAGGCGGTCCAGGAAGTTCTCGGCGACATCGCGCGGTACATGCGCACCAAAAGCTACGAATACAACCAGGAGCATCCCAACAACGAGGCCATCATCAAGGAGATAAAGCGAATGTCGGACTACCGCATCAGCGTGGACGAGGATGCCCTGAGTCTGATAAAGAGCGAATACAAGCAGGCGCCGGTACGCAGCAAGAAACCGCTCTACGCCAACAAGAAGAACGGCAAGAACAACAAGGGCCCCCAGCGGCACAACTATTCCAAATAAGACGCACAGGGCTGCGGCTGCGGAAACCGGCACGTAATATCGCGCCGTTTTTCGCGTTTTCCTATCAATCGGGTTATCTTTGTACCCCAAACCGACACGTATGAAACACTCTCTTCTTGTACCCGCCCTGGCGGTATGCGCCGCAGCAGCGCTCGCCGTCTCCTGCGACAGCAACAGGGCGAAAGTGTCCGGGCGCATCGCCGGCCCCGAGCGGTGCATGGTGGTGCTCGAACAGATAACGGCCACGGGCGCCGTATCGGTGGATTCGACGGCCACGAACCGCAGGGGCAACTTCCGGTTCAACATCGAACTGCCTCCGAGCGGAACGACATTCTACAATCTCCGAATAGGCGAAGACAGAATACCCCTGTTCGTATCGCCAGGCGAGAAGGTCACCATCTCGTCGATGTACGGCAACCCGGGCGACTACATCATACGAGGGTCGCGCGAATCCATCCTCGTCAAGGAGCTCAATGACATGATGAATGCCGGGGCCGGAAGGCTCGATTCGCTCTCCCGGCTCATCTCCACGACCGACCGCAACGCCGCACGCCGGACAGAGTACATCAAGGAGTACGGCAGGGAGTACAGCCGTCTGAAACGCGAACAGATAAAATTCATCGTAACCAACAGCCGGTCGCTTGCGGCGCTTTACGCCCTTTACCAGCGACTGCCCGACGACAAGACGCTCTTCAACGGCAATTCCGACATCATCTACTACCGGCTCGTAGCCGATTCCGTCTCCAAATACTATCCCGATTCGCCGTACGTGGCCGCGCTCCGGTCGCAGGTCGACATGGCCGACGCCAACGAGGAGCTCGCACGCATGGTCAGCGAAAGCATCTGCAATCCGGCTCCCTATCCCGACATCGCCCTGCCGGACATGTACGGCGACGTCCGCCGGCTCTCGTCCATCGGGAACAAGGTCATTCTACTCGACTTCTGGTCGGCCGCAGCACCGGAGGCGGCGATGTACAACGCCGAACTCAAGGAGATTTACAGCCGATTCGCCGGGGAGGGCTTCGAGATATACCAAGTGGGAATAGATACCGACAAACAGGTGTGGATAAACGCCGTACAGGAACAGAGGCTGCCCTGGATTTCGGTATGCGACTTCAAGGGGCCGGCAGGTATCGCCCCGCGCGTGTACAACATCGACAAGGTTCCCGCCAATTACCTCATCGACGGCAACGGCGAAATCGTGGGGCGCGACATCCCGACCGACAAACTCGCCCGCGAGGTGGACAATCTCGTAAGGAGACTGAAATAAAAGGGAGCCATGTACTACTTCGCATCGGACATGCATCTCGGACTGCTACCGGCGCAGGAGTCGCGGGAACGCGAAAAACTGCTCATCGGATGGCTGCGGAGGGTTGCCGCCGATGCCGAAGCCATCTTCCTCGTAGGAGATTTGTTCGATTTCTGGTACGAATACCGGCGCGTCGTCCCGAAAGGTTTCACCCGGCTGCTCGGCACCCTGTCGGAGCTGACCGACCGGGGGGTGGAAATCCACTTCTTCACCGGCAACCACGACATGTGGGCCTACGGCTATCTCCAAACGGAGTGCGGAGTCCATGTCCACGACAAACCCCTCGAAACCCTGCTCTACGGCAAACGATTCTTCATCACCCACGGCGACGACATCACCGCCCGCGAACACGGATTCCCGACGCGGCTCATGAACCGGACTTTCCGGTCGCCCGCCGTCCGGTGGCTCTTTTCCCATCTGCTGCATCCCGACACCGCACTGCGCTTCGGATACGGATGGTCGTCGCACAGCCGCAAATCGAAGGCCGTCACGCACCGCTTCCTTGCCGAAGAGGAACCGATGGTGCGTTTCGCCCGCCGCTACTGTGCCCATGAACCGGTCGATTACTTCGTATTCGGCCACAACCACTGTGCCGAAATCTATCCGCTGGGCAACGGCTCCACCGCCGTATTCCTCGGCGAATGGATAGAACATCCCACCTATGCGGTACTCGACTCCACAGGCAGAGTCAGCCTCAAGCGATATCCCGACAGCGGAGAGACACAACAGGCCCGGAACACCCCGCAGTAGCAAGGAGATATCATCCACCCTCTGCAAAGACCGCACACGGCCGGACGGGGAGACAGTGCCTCCGGCGACGGTACGGAAAGAAGGCCCAATCCGACATACTACAAACCGAGTACACGATATGGCAAGCCCCGGCAAAACTGCGGGTAGCGCCGGATACGGAAAAACGTCCCCGGCAGCGATGCGCAAAGAAAACGGCCCGGCAGCCGCCACAGATACGAAAGCCGAAAAGGGAAGGATTTCAATCCTTCCCTTTTCGGCTTTCGTATCGTACCCTTTCCCAATACGGCCTCGACCGACGGGACAGGATACCGGTATCTCACTGGGCTCCCTTGCCCTGGATATAGGCGTCGATAGCCGCGGCCGCCTTGCGTCCCGCTCCCATGGCAAGAATAACCGTAGCCGCGCCCGTCACGGCATCGCCGCCGGCAAACACGCCCTCACGGGTAGTAGCCCCTTCGTCGTTCGCAATCAAACCGCCCCAACGCGTCGTCTGAAGCCCCTCCGTCGTGGAGGCGATGAGAGGATTCGGTGAGGTACCCAGCGACATGATGACGGTATCGCACGGAATTTCGAACTCGGAACCCGGAACCGCTTTCGGGGAACGGCGCCCCGACTCATCGGGTTCGCCGAGCTCCATCCGGATGCAGCGCACGCCCCGCACCCAACCCTCCTCGTTGCCGAGAATCTCGAGCGGATTGGCGAGCATCACGAACTGTACCCCCTCCTCTTTGGCATGGTGTACCTCTTCCAGACGGGCAGGAAGCTCCGCTTCGGAACGGCGATAGACGATATAGGCATCGGCCCCCAACCGTTTGGCGGTACGCACGGCATCCATGGCGACGTTGCCACCCCCTACGACCACCGTCCGTTCGCCCACATAGACGGGCGTGTCGGACTCCTCCAGATAGGCTTTCATCAGGTTGTTGCGTGTCAGAAACTCGTTGGCAGAGAGCACTCCGTTGAGGTTCTCGCCCGGTATCCCCATGAATTTGGGCAGACCGGCTCCGGAACCGATGAATACCGCCTCGAACCCTTCGTCGCGCATCAGGCCGTCGATGGTCACGGTACGTCCGACGATGGTATCGGTCTCGAACCGGACTCCCAGTGCCTTCACCTTCTCTATCTCGCGGGCCACCACCTTGTCTTTCGGAAGGCGGAATTCGGGAATGCCGTATTGCAGCACCCCGCCGAGCTTGTGCAGCGCCTCGAACACCGTCACCTCATACCCCATCTTGGCCAGGTCGGCAGCACATGCCAATCCCGAAGGACCGCTGCCGATTACGGCGACCTTGTGCCCGTTGGAGGCGACCGCCGCCCGCTGGCTGCTGCCGTGTTCCAATTCCCAATCTCCCACGAAACGCTCCAGTTTGCCGATAGCCACCGGCTCCCCTTTAATGCCGAGCACGCACGCTCCTTCGCACTGTGCCTCCTGCGGACAGACACGGCCGCACACCGAGGGCAGCGAAGAGTCCTCGGCAATGACCGCTGCGGCACCGGCCAGGTCACCGGCCAGCACCTTGGTAATGAAATTCGGTATTTTGATGGAAACCGGACAATGCGCCATGCACTGGGGCTTCTTGCAGTTCAAGCAACGCGAAGCCTCAAGCTGCGCTTCGTTCAGGTCGTATCCGTAACAAACTTCGTCGAAGTTCGTCGCCCTTACTCGGGGATTCTGTTCCCGCACCGGGACGCGGGGAATCTTGTTAGCCATACTCTTTTTTTAGATATATTTATGCGGGCCGTACCCGCGTTATCCCTTCTTCACTCCATCCGGCGGAAAACCGCCGCACATTTTCGGTTTCCGTCATCCCCGGCCGATACGGCAACGGTGGTCGGCGACCGATTCCTTAGACTTGTACATCCGCTGACGACGCATCGCCTCGTCGAAATCTATCAGCGACGCATCGAACTCCGGACCATCCACGCAGGCGAACTTCATCTTGCCGCCGATGCTCACCCGGCAGGCTCCGCACATGCCCGTTCCGTCTATCATCAGCGTATTGAGGCTTGCGATGGTCCTGATGCCGTATTCACGCGCCACAAGGGCCACGAACTTCATCATTATCATCGGTCCGATGGTGACAATCTCGTCGTAGCGTTTGCCGCGGTTGTCGATGAGGTCTTTCATCAGCGCCGTGACATTGCCGTGGAAACCCGCGCTTCCGTCGTCGGTGGACAGATAGAGGTTACCGGCCACTTTGCGCAGCTCATCGGTGATAATCAACATCTCCCGGTTACGGGCTCCCACGATGACATCCGCCTCGACGCCGTGTTCATGCAGCCATTTCACCTGCGGATAAACCGGCGCCGCACCCACGCCTCCGGCGATAAAAAGGAACTTCCTGGCACGCAGAGCCTCCGGAGTTTCGTGTATGAACTCCGACGGCTGACCGAGCGGGCCGGCGAAATCGGCCAAAGCGCCACCCTCTTCGAGGGCCACTATCTTACGGGTGGAAGCACCGACAGCCTGTATCACGATGCTGATTGTCCCCTGCTCCCTGTCGTAATCGGCAACCGTCAGCGGTATCCGCTCCCCGTCGTCGGTACCTCGGACTATCACGAACTGACCGGGCTGGGCCGCCTTGGCTACGCGCGGCGCTTCGACATTCATCAGCCAGATATCCGGCGCAAGCAGCCTTTTTTCTACTATCCTGAACATAATTACGTATTTGGTTATACTTCCATTGCAACAATTCTCCGGAGCCGGAAGCCGTTGTATCAATAGACATCGGCCCCCAGCCGCACCTCACGGAAAGGACGCGCCGGGTCGTTCACTACGAACGAGACCCCGCCCGACTCCGTACCGTAAGCCTCCTCGCTTATCTTCAACGTCACCGGCACGGCCAGCGACGTTCCGGGACGCACGACCGTCCCCGGGGTCAGCGGACACTCCGTACCGCGCCGGAGCGACACGCTCCGTACAATCAGGTCGCTTTGCCCGCTGTTCGAGATATTCACCTCGAGCGTCAGCTCGCTTCCCGGCCGGACATCCCCAAAATTCCGGTACATCGGCGACACCTCGCAACGGGCAGCCCGGGAGATATCCGTAGCGCTGAAATCATCCACCGCGATGGCATTGGCCGTAAAGGGCAGGCCCGCCTCCTCGCCGTCCACCGAGAAATAGACCCGCTCGGCCAGCAGACCGTACACCGGGTCCCCTTTGGTAAAATCGTAGGTAAAGGTCACCAAGCCTCTCTCTCCCGGTGCGAGCCGCTCCGGAGCGGCTATCGTCAGCCGGCCGCTCCCGTAACCGGCCCTCACAGACAACACGGTTTCGGTCTCCCCCGTATTGACGACACCGACGGCAACGGACTCGGCACTGCCGTTCTCCACATATCCGAACGCCACATGCATGGCCTCGGCCCGTACTCCGCCCGCCAACGCGAACGGATACTCCTCCTCCACACTGCGCGGACGCCCTATCACCGTCCCCTTCACCGTAAGCAGATTTCGGTTGCCGTTGCTGTAGACGGTCACGCTCTTCGAGAATTTACCCGAATAATTCGCCGGGTCGAACACCACCTCCACGGAACCGCGCCCGCCCGGCTTCACCGGTTCGCGGCTGTAATCGACTGCGGTACAAGCGCAGTCCACCTTGATGCGCGTAATGACCGCCGCACCCGTACCCGTGTTGGTGAAGGAGAAGAGATGGCTGACCGGGCCGTCCACTTCACGCAGCGTACCGAAATCCCATTCGTATTCATCGAAAACGAGCGCGGAGATGCTGTTCTGCGCCCACCCGGCCGCACAAACCAACAGCGCTGCGGTCAGCAGCACCGCCCTTTTCGCTATTCCGTACACTTTCATAACAATAAAACCCTGCAAATCTATAAAATATTCATGTAACGAGGAACGCCGTATTCATAATAACAGGTATATCGGAGTACCGGCCCGTCAAAAACAATTCGGAGAAACCCTGCACCGTCTCCGTACCGGCCCACCGACACCTCCCGTACGGTTCGTCCCCGCAAGAGACAAACGGACATCCGAGAAATTGTCATGCAGTTTTCCGAAAAAATTTTGCACAAAAAAATATTTGCTATATATTTGCATCCCGAAACGGGAACCCGCCAGTCGAAGACTTACGAGAGACTTCCGTTTCAAAAACGAAATATTCCTCAATAGCTCAGTTGGTTAGAGCACCTGACTGTTAATCAGGGGGTCCCAGGTTCAAGTCCTGGTTGAGGAGCCGGTAAGAGAGACTCGCAAGAATGCGGGTCTCTCTGTTTGCATACTGTTCTTTGCGGAAGGGATTCGCAGCACCGTTCAAACGCAGCATTCACGGATACGCTTCGACGACAGCAGGTCTTCTCCCGCAACGGAGACATACAGCGCCTCCCTGCCAATACTGCCCCGGCTACCCAGCATCCACCCACAAACCATATCCGCCCCCTGCTTCGCTCTCCCTTACGCCATCTACGGTACTACGCCTGTCCGACGCTCCATCCAGACATCCTTCTTTTCCCACCACATTTTCCTCGCCGACCGCAATGCCCGTTCGGCTGTCCGACTTCCTGCTTGTACGTCTTATTTATTCATTATCAATATATTATTTACTTTTATCATTACTTTTGCTACCTTGGCCAAAATTTTCAGCGCGTACTTCCTGCCCATTCCGCACACCGTACGGCCGGCAGCACGTACTCGATAGAACACGGACAATTTACCAATTTCAAACTATGAAAAACATCTGCTACTCGGGAGCGATACTCGCTCTGACGACATTGCTTCTGACCGGGTGCGAAGCCCTCCAGAAAGAGTACATGAAAATCACACTCCGGGAACAGGACAAAGTCCTGACATTCGGCCGAGAAGCCGGCCTTGAGAAATCCGTCACGTTCTCCTCGACCACCTCGTGGACCGCAAGCGTACAGGGCGACTGGCTCGCCGTCGCTCCCGACTCCGGCAACAGCGGAAGCAACACAATCACCGTCACGACCCTCACGGCAAACGACGGCAACGATGGACGCACAACCGAAATCACGCTCACCGCAGGCGGAGACCCGGCAACCATTACCGTCGTCCAGAAAGGTACCGAAAGTACCGACGACCCGGACCCGAACAACCCCGACCCGGACGAGCCCGTCGTATCGGACGAGAAGTTCATCACCAAAATACGACTGACCGGAACCGAAGACCCGAACGACGTCTCCGATTTCTACATCGCATACGACGAAAACGGGAACATCGTCGGTACCGACCGGTTCGACATCGACATGGAAGCGGGCGAATGTATCTACTATTCTCACGTAAGCCATACGGTGACAGGTAGCGACGGCAACGAGATTACCGTTCTGACACGTAACGAATGGATAAGCACGGCAGAGATGCAGAGCGAGAAGTCGGAATACACTTCATCCATCCTGCTCGACGACAACGGAAATGCGGTACGACAGCCCTACGCCGTCGGAGACGAGGACTTATGGGTCGAGGCCGCATATAACGCGGACAACACGCTCAAGACCTGGATATGGGCAGGCAAAGAGTATGAAAACCAAGAGATAGCCGCACGGTGGGAAAACGGGAACATGGTATATTTCAACGAAGAAGACATAACGTATGCTCCGGAGTATGCGGCCCCCGAAACCGAAACCGGATTCGACTTCGGATTCTTCCTCATTCTCGAAAATTGGATTACCCCGGCTTCCTCGTATATGGGTACACCCTCCACGAACCTTCCGGCCGGGACGACCGGCGATTCTCCGAGGACATTCCGGTACGAATTCGACGGAACGGGGCGCGTGACATCCGCGTATGTGGAAGAGTGGGAGCTCCATTACGAAATCTTCTACGGAGAGCAGGAGATGCAGGAGTATCCCAAACCGGTCCTGTAAGCAGCCGTAAAGTCCGGGAAAGCACGTTGTCCCGTACCGGCACCATCCTCCCCGCAGCATGGGAAACACGATGGGACGGTACGCAGTCGGCCGCTCCGGTACACGCATTCCGTATTGTCATCGTGAGGGCATCCAGCGCCTCGCGATGACAATATTTTTTATCTATATCCGAAAACGGCATCGTACCGGAGAAGAATCCGAACGCATCGCACGCCCCAATCGGGCATTCCGGCCTCTTTCCGATGCACAGATTTTAGTAACAGCCCCCGGCAATATCCCCAAAAGTAGGAATTGCCTACCCCACGGGGAGCCGATATTTTTGCACCGGAATTAAAAACAGGAGGATTCATGAAAAAAACAGCGACTGCCTTGTTCTCTTTGCTGCTTGCGATATCCGCCCTCAATGCGCAGGGGCAAACGAAAACATACGACATATCGGGAACAGTAGTGGATTCGCTCTCTTCCGAACCGCTGCCCGGCGTTTACGTAACGGCAGGCAGCAAGGGAGGACAGACGAACGGCGACGGACACTATGTCATCAAGAACGTTCCCGCCGGAAAGGTTACCCTCAAGACCATGTATTATTCATCCTACCCCACCGCCACGCGCGAGATAGAGCTCACGGGCGATACGACGGTCGATTTCATATTGGCCGAACAGATATTCAACATCAACGAAGTGGTGGTGACCGGCACGAGAACGGAAAAAAGACTTGCAGAGGCCCCCGTACTGACCACCGTGATAGGGGAACGGGAGATAGAGAAAGCCGGTTCGGTATCCATGCTCGAATCCCTGCAGGACAACATTCCCGGCATCGTCATATCGCCCAATGCCATGGGCAATAACATGCGCATCAAGGGGCTCAACAGCCGGTACATCCTGATGCTTGTCGACGGCGAACGCCTCGTATCGGAAGGGGCCGGAGGCAACGTAAACCTCGACCAAATCGACGTGAACAACATCGAGCGCATCGAGATGATAAACGGCGCAGCCTCGGCGCTCTACGGTTCCAACGCCGTGGGAGCGGTCATCAACGTCATCACCAAAAAGCCGGTACACAAGTTCGAAGCAGATGCCAATGCCTCCTGGGCCAACCACAACACATGGCGTACCCGTCTGAGCGCCGGCACGAACCTCAAAAAGTTCTCGGCCCGGGCAAGCGGCTTCCGCAACTCCTCGGACGGCTTCGGCGGCGACGGGGAGGGGGCGTATGCAGCGGCCTACGAAGACTATGGGGCGACGCTTAACATGGGTTACCGTCCGACGGACCGCTCGGACGTGAACGTCGTGGGCCGTTTCTTCAGCCACGAAACCTTCAATCCGACCGGCAGCATGAACGCCTCGCATGCCCTGTCGCACAACCTGTCGCTCGGCGCGAACGGCGGACTCTCTTCCGCAGACAAGCGCAACAGCATGCGGCTCAGCGTGAATTTCGACAAATACTTCGATTACGAGGTCCTCGAAAAGAAGAACGACACGAAGAACAAGGACAACACATCGAGCTACATCTCCGCACGCTTCATAGATACCTTCATTCCTACTGCAAAATGGGAACTCATCGGCGGCCTCGAATACAACCATGAGGAGAATTTCGCCACCTCCACGCTCGGCGCCACGCCGACCACCAAGACGCTCGACGACGCCAACGTGTTCGCCCAGGCCGAATACGAGATACTGAAAAATTTCGACGCCGTGGCGGGCGCCCGCTATACCTACAACAGCCAGTTCGGCTCCGCCTTCACGCCCAAGCTGTCGCTCATGTACGAAGTGGCCGAATGGCGCTTCCGGGGCGGCGTCGGTACCGCATTCCGTGCGCCGAGCATCAAGGAACTCTATTACGACTTCGACCATCAGGGCATGTTCTGGGTCTACGGCAACCCCGACCTGAAGGCGGAAAAAGGGCTGTACTCCTCGCTGTCGGCGGAATACACCGAAGGGCTGCTCAACGTCTCGGTATCGGCCTACTACAACAACATCAACAACAAGATTACCCAGTACGACGTGATAAATGCGGCGGGCGGTAACGAGAAATACTACAAGAACGTGAGCAGCGCCACGCTCCGCGGCATCGACGTAACCTTCTCGTACCTTTTCTCCAAGCACCTTGCCGTGCGGGCCAACTACAGCTTCTGCGACGCGGTGGACAACTCCACGGGGCTCCAGCTCGAAGACAACGTGAAACACAGCGGAACCGTCTCCCTCACCTGGAACGGCCGCATCGCCCGCAGTCCCTTCTCCCTTCAGATAGCCGGCCGGATGAACTCGCCGAAACTCTACCAGCAGATAATTACGGGAAGCGACGGCAGCCAGACGGTCTCCATGGAGGAATCGGACCCGTATTCGATATGGAAAATCGTGCTGGTGAAACCCTTCCGTATCAACAAGCACACCATCGAGGTGACCTTCAAGGTGGACAACCTGTTCAACTTCCGCGAGGCCTCTTTCGTGGACCCGGGCCGCCAGTTCCTCATCGGAATACGCTACGCATTCAAATAGCCAATTCAATAATCAAAAACAGCGATAGAAGATGAAAAAAGCAGTTTATTTCATGGCAGCCACAGCAGTGCTGCTCGCACTTTCGTCCTGCTCCAAAGAGCAGGGCAACGGCGGAGGTGAAGGCGGGAATGTCCTCGAAGCATCCGTTAACGCCAGCGAAAGCGGCGTATGGCAATACTTCTCGTTCGCCGAAGGCAAGGTGGTCGGTTCGGGCAAGGAGGACGAAACCGACAACGCCGCCTGGGCCGCACGTACCGACTGGGACATTGCCATCAACCGTTACAGCATCCGCACCAACAGCGGAGAGGCCTCTTCGACCGCAGCCAAAGGAGGCGTCTACACGTTCGACAGCACCGTAACCTTCGATTCCGTCGCGGAGGTACCCGCCGGAGCCACTTTCAGCACCGACAAAGCGGTCACCTCGGAGGGGATGGGCGGTACGACCACGACGGTAAAATCGGAAGCTACCGTCATCCTGTTCAAGACCGACGCCGAAGGCAACAAGGTAATGCCGCCGGTCTACCTGCAGGCCCCGGTCTATCTGTTCCGTTCGGCCGACGGCAATCACTGTTACAAGGTGCTGTTCACCCAGTATCAGGACGAAAACAAGGAATCCGGACACGTAATATTCTCTTTTGCCGAAGTTAAATAGACGACCACTTTTTTGCACGGATTGCGGTTACCGGAGGGATGCACGCTGTCAAAACGGATACAGTATGCTCCTTTCGGTAAGCGCATTGAACACGCATTGACTGTAATATGAACAGAAAGAAACTCCTGTACATCATCGGGGGTGTCGCCGCAGCGGTCGCAATCCTCGCCATGCTCTACTGCCGGTTCGCCTCCGTGACAAGGGTAGCGACACTCAACTTTCCCGATTTCACCGTCGAGAAATTCATCCGCTCGAACGACAATCCCTTTATTAAAATCAACCCCATCGGCCTCGACGAAGCCGAAAAGATAGCGAAATACGACATCGTCTTGGTACGCATTCATGGCAGCAGTCTCAACGGCACGCACCTGCAGGCCATCCAAAAGGCGATTGCCAAAGGGGTACCCGTCTATGCCACCGAGAGCGATAACCCCGAAATCAACACCCTGTCGGGCCGGGAACTCGAATACATTGACGCCCTAATGGCCAACGGTTCGATACAGAACTACCGCAGCCTCTTCAACTACGTCCGCAAACACATCGACCGCAAAGCCCTCTTCAACGAACCTTATGCGGAGCCGGTACCGATACCGGAGGATTACTACTTCCACCTGGGCGACGACCAATTCTTCGCCACCTATGAGGAGTACCAGAAATTCTACGAGGAATCAGGACGCTACAGGGAGGGAGCACCCCGTGTGGCGCTGCTTTCGGGCAACATCAACATGCAGAACTCCAACGAGGAGCACATGGCCGCCATCATCAATTCCCTCGAAGAACGCGGGCTGAACGTCTATCCCATCAACTCGTTCGGAATGAAGAAGCTCGGCATGATACGGGCGGTGGCGCCGGATGTCATCATCAACCGTCCCCACGGCCGGCTCGTCATGGGCGGCGGCGAAAGCGGTACGCGGATGCTCCGGGAACTCAACGTGCCCATCCTCGCACCGGTCACCGTCAGCGACCTGTACGAGAACTGGCTGACCGACAGGCAGGGAATGGCATCGGGCGGCATGACCTCGATGAGCATCGTGATGCCCGAACTGGACGGTGCCGTCGCACCGTACGCCGTGGCCGCACAGTTCGAGCGCAACGGCATGAAACTCTTCGACGCCATTCCCGTCCACACGGAAAAATTCTGCAGTCTGGTGGAGCACTATGCCCGTCTGCACGACACGCCCAACAGCGAGAAGAAGGTCGCCATCTACTACTACAAAGGAGCCGGCAAGGGTGCCGTTTCGGCGGCCGATATCGAAGGCGTGCAGTCGCTCTACAATACGCTGAAGGCGCTGCGCGATGCCGGTTACGACGTATCCGGCCTGCCCGCCGACGCTGCGGCGCTCGAACGGATGATACAGACCCAGGGCTCCGTACTCGGCCCCTATGCGCTCGGCGCATACGACGAATTCCTGAAGCACGGCAACCCCGAACTCGTCGATGTGGAGACCTTCACGGAATGGACAGAGGAAATCCTTCCCGAAAAGCTGCGCCAGGAACTGCGCGACACGTACGGCGAGGCTCCGGGCGAATACATGGGCGTCGAGAAGGAGGGCCGGAAATACATCGCGGTGGCGCGCATCGTGTTCGGCAACGTCGCCATTCTGCCGCAGCCGCTGCCGGCCGTCGGCGAGGACACGGAAAAAATCGTGCACGGCGTGGAGGGCGCTCCCGCCTATCCCTACGTAGCCTCCTATCTCTGGACGCGCAAGGGGTTCGGTGCGGACGCGCTCATCCATTTCGGGACGCACGGCAGCCTCGAATTCATTCCCGGCAAGCAGGTGGCGCTGTCGGATTACGACTGGACCGATGTGCTCGTCGGCGACATGCCCCACTTCTACATCTACACCATCAATAATATCGGCGAAGGCATCATCGCCAAGCGCCGCAGCTATGCCACGCTCGTGACGCATCTTACCGCGCCGTTCATGCAGAGCGAACTGTACGACGAACTGAAAATCCTGAAAGACCGCATCCACCGCATCGAGAACATGGAGGAGAGCAGCGTCAAGCAGAACTACCGCGAGACCATCACGGAGATGGCCGCACGGCAGAACATCCTCTCCGCGCTAGACATCGACTCCACACGGACGCTGACCGATGCCGACATCGACCGCGTACACATCTACCTCGAAGAGATAGACGGCGCCAAGGTGAACGACGGCCTCTATACGCTGGGCGTTCCTTACAGCGACGAGAACCTGCGCAATACGGCCCGCCTGATGAGCATCGACCCGATACGCTACTCGCTCGCCTCGCTCGACGCGGCAAAGGGCCTCATCGACAACGACCGGCTGGACGACATCGCCTTCATCAACCACCGCTACGGAGCAGCGACCGAGAATGCAATAGCGCGTGCGCTCGCCGGGGAGAACCCCGACCGGCTGCTCCGCTCGCTGGTCGGCGCGGAG
>ERZ791802.1144-NODE-1144-length-21866-cov-10.622209_pt1 | contig 21866 bp, 11 predicted proteins | sample MGYA00510308_ERZ791802 | MGnify/ENA primary metagenome ERZ791802 (study PRJEB30046, sample SAMN00792028) | human gut metagenome | study: EMG produced TPA metagenomics assembly of the A metagenome-wide association study of gut microbiota in type 2...
AAAGGATAATAATACAACCAGCCTTCTTTTTTATCATAGTACCATTCTCCCGGAGCATCCAGTTCTTCAAAGATATTCTCTACCATCCTGTTTTCACGATGGATTCCCATAGGACGGTTGTTCTGCCAACCGCCTTCCAGTTGCAACTCTCCCTTTTCATTCTTACCTGTAATGCGATAATGAAAATCACCCCAATCATGACTATGCATAGCATGAAGGTAACCTCCTTCCGGATTCTTCCATTTTTTCACTCGTTCCGGTGCTGTTGCCAAAGCAGATGTACCATTAAAACGAACAGCAGTTTTATCATAATCAGGATAACGTGCCATAGACCTCAAATCTCCGTTTACGATAAGCATATCCATAACCGGATTCCCTTTCACCGCAGCCCGCATGATACCATTTTTGTACTTTTCCCATTTCAAGTCCAAGGTAATTCCGCTTGATATTATAGCTTTCTCACCTGGATAATTCTTTATTATTAATTCTTTCGAATCATTTCCATCAGCAGAGGTCAGCACCAAGGGGCTATCTAATATATATTTCCCTTCCCTCAAATAAATCGTAGTGCAGTTCTTATCCTTTCGAGATTTTTCCACCGCTTCATGAATGACATGAAAAGGAGTTGCCAGACTGCCATCTCCACCGGATGATGCATGAGGAGAAACGTAGTATATCGATTGGGCATAAATGCCTATAAATGGCATTGTTGATAAAAAAAGAAGGATTGTTTTTATTCTTCGTGTTTTCATAATGATATGATTATTGGGGCTATCTGTATGGGCAAAGATAGACTAAATAAAATACTTAATTAACAAAAAATGAAATTTTAATAACTTTACGTACCATAAAAGAAATGGTATGGGGGGTAGCTCAAAAAAATAATCAATCCCATACCATTTCAGTTACCTAAAAAAAGAGTTAAATTACTAATTCATCTCTATATCAAAACTTTTTCCTATGATACAAATATCAAGATAAAATTCTATTTTAATTTATAAGATAAATCGTACTTCTTACCACCTACGGAAACTTCTACAGAAGCCCCATCAGCATGGAATGTACCGGGAGTCGCACCTATATTATCTGTAAATTTAGCACTAATATTCAAGCTTGCACGTTCAGACTCATTCGTAAACGGATGGATTACCGTAATAAAACGTGCCGCACCTCCCATCGGTTTGGTTATACTCACGCGATACCATTTACGTTGAAGCGTTTTCTCATTCTGCTTACTAGAGGACCAATTAGTACTCCATTTAGCTACATATCCGGAATTAGTTTCAACAAATGTCTTAAACTGCATGTTATTATTATCGTCAAATTTTGTGTAAGCACCATACTGAAAGTTCTCCTTATCAGCTTCATCAACAACAACCTTAGGCGCATTACCCAAATTGAAAGTCACATCCACCACCGGGGTAGTTTTACCGGCATCATAGCCCTCGTCCACCAAAACAAAGAATGTCTTGTTCACAAAAAATATGGCACGACGATGTGTCAAGTCACCATAGGACTTATTTTCTGTTACAAGCACATCGATATTGCCTTCGCTTTCTTGCAACAAGAATTTTCCATTCATATAACCATCTGCTATAGTGGCAGAGTTCTTGGTCATTGTATTGTGCATGGTGGTTGCCCGATATGATTTGCGCAGATTATCACTTTCTTTATCTCCTCCATAAGTAAAGAAACCTGCATCCGGTAAGAAATTACGTCCATTACGATATAAACTGAAAGTTCCGTTATCCGGCTGGCAGTGCACATAATTCTTGGGATTATTGTTATTCTTCAAAACCATCATGGTTGCATCCAGCGCCCACTTGCTGCGCAACATATAATAACCGCCATCCTTATAGAGCTGGATTAATTCTTCAGGAGCCTTTCCCTGTTGCCCTTCAGTTGCCATCCATTCTATCTCTTTATCATCAGGGAACATGGCCATATATCTACGGAAATTACCTAACAGTACACTTTTAGTCCATGAACTGGCACCTGTATCATTAAAATTATCAAAAGAATAATCGGGATACGTAATATCCATTACGAAACGGGCGGCTTTCTTCAATAATCCGACATAATTGGTCGGGAAGTATCCGACTTTATTGTTGACTTGTGCCATATTATAGAGCTTATTGCAAGCATAAACAGCTTCTATATGATAACCGGGAGTCAGTTCTACATGTACCCCATCACCTAAGAATTGTGCTTCCACCTGTTCAGTAATCTTCGCTGTCCCTTCATTCAGCCATTCACCTGCATTCTTGAATTCCGGCATTAATAATCCGGCAGAAACAACACTCTCCACTTGAGTAATAAGAATATTAGTCTCTTTATAATAATTCTTACGGATACATTCCACTCCATCCGACAACGCAACGAGAAATGTAGAAAGCCATTCAGGAGTAAAGTTCTCCGATTGAATACAATAAGACATTATATCAAGCTGTGCTTGTATTCGATGAGCCGGTTGAAGTCCATACCATTCCACATTTTTGCTTTTATCGACTTTCCCTTCAGGGCAAGGAAACGTTTTCAACCAATCACCATAAACCTCTATCCATGATTTGACATATTTCTCATCATGAGTAACCGAATATGCCTCTGCCTGATATATCATCCACTGGTGACGATGCAACTGATAAACAAATTCAGCATCTCCCTTAAACTTATCAGGGACATAATTCCAGTTTATTCCATCTTCTTGTTTAAACAGGACGTACGTTTCTTTTCCTGCTGCATCTTTTGACTCGTATTTATCTTTTACATAAAAACGATATTCTAAAGCCTGGTCAGCAATATTTTTATTGAAATCACCAATAGACGTCAGATTCTTAAGATTAGGATTAATCACGTCCTCCCTGTTGCGATAGTATTCCAACAATGTCGAAGTGGCGGAGTTATAATCTTTCTTTTCACAATATGCTTTCACTTGCTCCAAACCGGGATAATCAAGATTGATTACTTCAAACAGTCTTGGAACTGATGTTTCACTTCCGCCATTATCCTCTTCCTTGACATGATTCTCAAAGAAAATAATCTTATCATCATTGCAGGCAGTCATGAGCACACCCAGCAAAAATAATAAACTAAATATTTTTGTATTCATACTGATTCAATTTAAATTAATTACCATTACTCCATCCCGGGTTTTGCCCCAAATCGGGATTCATATAAATTTCATTTTGGGGATATGGGAACAAATACATCTTATCCTCCCAATGCATTTGCTGCAACAAGACCTTTTCATAAGACAAAGAAGTCCCGTTCTTTTTTATCTTTACCCCATAGATATTCCTAACTTCATCCAGCCCCGCTATCTTCCAACGGCGAATATCATAAAAGCGATGTCCCTCAAAAGCCAGCTCAATGCGGCGTTCATTGCGAACCTTTGCTGTAAAGTCCGCTCCATTTTCAGTCACATGTTTCATATCAGCACAATCACGAACCTGATTCAAGGCTTCGCGTGCCGTCAACAGGCATCCTTCTGCCGTAGCATCCGGGCCTTTCCACTCATTCATAGCTTCTGCATAATTCAACAATATCTCGGCATAACGGAACAAGACATAGTGATGATATAGTTTATTCGGTTTATTCGGATCGAGTGATACGGACGGATTCATATATTTACGCAGATAATATCCTGTTTTCGTAGACCCGTCCAATGTCTTGTTTTTACCGCCTTCAAAAGTCTCCACCTTTTGCTTCTGCCATATCGAGCCATTGGTCAGTACGTTTTTGTATAAACGAGGGTCACGAGTTTCTTTATTGGCAGCATCATAATACATATTTGCTACATGCGTCGGATTATTCCAGTCAAACGGAGTTCCATCCCTCATTTCATAAGCGTCCACCAGATTCTGTGTAGGAGTATTTCCACCTTCTGCCCCTTCATATCCCATCGGTTCATTGCGTGACTCAAAATCATTCGTGGTTGCAATGGCACGACGCTCAAAAATCAACTGCTTGGATTTCAAAACCTCATTACCTCCTAAATCCGAATACAAGGGGTCAGCCGAGACTTTCGGCAATTGATATTTATTCATACCGATGACCTCATAAGCCGCTTTAGCTGCCGCTTCCCACTTTGTCAAGTCATGAGCAGGATTATGCAAATCACTTGCCGCATACAGTAAAGCCCTTGATTTTAAAGACAGTGCCGCACCTTTGGTCACCCTGCCTGTCTCGCCTCTGACACCATCTTCCGGCAGTCCTCCTTCCCGGGTTATCTCCGTACATTCCTTTGCTATGAAATCTATCACATCCGCAAATGAAGTCTTTCGTACAGAATTAATCTCTTCCTGCGTATAAGTACGTGTTATCAAAGGAATATCCCCATAGCGTTTAGCCAGTTCGAATAAATAAAACGCACGCAAGAAACGGACTTCCAAAGAAAATTTAGAAGCCTTGTCTATCATTTCATCATAATCTTCATTATACTGAAAACGTTCAAGCACTTTCGGATCAAAATTTTCAAGGAATAAATTGGCGCTACGAATTCCGTTCCAGAAGCCCCAGCCATCATCGACACGCTTTAGAGGACTCCAAATACCATTGGTTATATAATAGATACTATTATTCTCCCAAGTATAGACAGAATTATCGGTAGCAGATTCCATCATCGCATCATTCACCCTCCCAAAATCAGTCGGCAAGAAGCCATATATATAAGCTACCGATGAGTTCATATTATTAAAATAGCTGTAGGCTTCTTCCTTGGTTTTTCCGCTAGTTTCATCGTAATCGAGAAAATCACATCCGTCCAATAAAAACAGAGCGAAAGCCGCTACTACATAGTTCTTTATATTTCGCATAACTATCTTTATTTAAAAGTTAATATTCAGACCCAGACACACAGAGAATAAATCCGGATACCCCAATGTCAGATCTTCACAATTGAAATAATCAATCTTATCTATAGAAAATACATTCTGAGCCTTAGCATAAATCTGAAGTTTATCCAATTTTATCTTTTTCACCCATTTCTGCGGCAGATTATAATAGACATTCAGATTACGTAATTTCAAGAATGAACCATCTTCAATCCATTGTGTACTAGTCTGATAATTATTTTCATTCGACAATGTAGAAAGACGGGGTACATTGGCGACATCTTTCATAGCTTCTGTCCAACGAATCTTATCTTTCAAATACCAAGTCGAGATATTGGTATTGCCATTACGTAAGGGCTGATGTACATTTGCCACATTCAATTGTTTGGTCAGCCCACTCACTCCATTAAAGACCATATCTATTCCAAAGCCTTTATATTCGAACCCCAGATTCAAGCCGAACACCATTTCGGGCACCGTCGTAGACTTGCCGATTGCTACCCTATCCTCACTATCTATCCTTCCATCTCCATTCTGGTCTTTATATTTCACATCTCCCGGACGAACCACCGAAAATGTTTGTTCCGGGCTTTTGGCAATATCCTCTTCATCACGGAAATAACCGACGGCTTCCAATCCGAACAATTGTCCTACTTTATGTCCGCGTGTATATAAATAGTCGTAAGGCTGATAGGCCTGTCCGTTTTCAACAATCTCACTATCATTCAATGCCCAATTCGCATTTACAAAATAATTGAAATCCTTATGTTGTCCAGTCCATCCCAAACTCAATTCTACACCACGGCTCTTTACTTCACCTATGCAGGCTTTCGGCGGGTCGATGCCTAATATGCCGGACACATTATTATTAGCAACTAAAATATTAGTACGATGGTCATAGTACACCTCTGCCGTTACCGTGAAGTTCTTCCATAAACGCAGATCTACCCCCACATTATATTTGTCTGCAGTCTCCAGACTCAAGCCATATACAGGTAACCTTTGTTCTTTCAAACCATTGACTACTGTCATACCATCTCCGAAAGGATATCCTGTACCCCCTGTCCAGAAATAATTCCCCAATCCATAATCAAGTTCATCTACCGCAGAACGTCCCCAAGAAGCCCGAAGTTTCAACAAGTCCAGGTTAGAAGCCCCTTTCAGGAAATCTTCGTTAGCCAGATTCCAACCGGCAGAAACAGCCGGATAGAAACGGAACTTATCGCCTTTCAACAGAACACTTGTACCATAATAATTACCGACAACATCTACCATATAACGGTTGTCATAATTATAACCGACAAATCCCATCACATTCTGCCGATAGTAAGAGGCATTATTTTCTAACGGTTCTTTCATATCCTGCCGATAGACAGCCGAAGCCGACAATTGATGCTTACCGGATGTATAGTCATAATTCAATTTAGCCTCAACGCTGGCACGTATCAATTGGGCAGACAATACAGACTTGGTTATCTGCACCTTGCTATCCGTACCATAAGTTTCACTTACAGGGAGTCCCTCTTCCGACAGATAACCGACTTCATACTTATAAGTCTTACTACCTACATCCTGAAAAGTGGCAGTATTATCATAAGCGACAGCCACTTCCGCACTCAACCCTTTCAGGAACATAGAGAAATCCTGAGTAATCCGCATATCTGTTTCCAACATACGACGATTTTCCTGTACATATCCCACATCTGCAATAGCCGCAATCGGATTCATCTTAAAAAGCGTATTACTCCCCCAATTATTATTCAGCGTCTTCACCGGAAATGCAGCGGCAGGTACTTTATAAAAATTCTGGAAGATGGTATTAATATCCGTATTCGGTCGCTTATCTTCCCCAATAATGCCATATAAGCCAAACTTCATTCGGGTGCTGGAAGTGATATCCACATCCAAATTCATACGCAGCCCTAGCTCATAAGTCCGTATTTGAGAATTATAACGGTCTGAATAGTGAGTATAATCTTCATTCAACAAACCAAACTTATTCTTATAATCCAACAACGCCATATACCGTACTCTTTTTCCGCCACCACGCATCATTACATTAAACTGATTGTTTTCGCTGAAATTCCTCGTACCCTCTTCATACCAGTTGACGTTCGGATAATAATTCGGATTCGTACCATCCTTAAACCGTTCCAAGTCTCTTTTCGTGTATTGTAACGGCAAACCATCATAATACAGCGCTTCGTTCTGCGCCATAGCATATGTATAAGCATCCGCCATTTCCGGCCGGTTGACAGGAAAATCGAAACCATGACGATAATTCACATCCACATCAAACGAATTATAAATACCTCTTTTAGTATTCACCAAGATTACTCCGTTAGCCCCTCTGGCACCCATCAAAGCCGTAGCGGCACCATCTTTCAAAACTTGGACGGACTCTATTTCTTCTATTGTCATATTAGTCAGTCCCCGTTCAAATCCATCCACCAAAACCAAGGGAGCTCCGCTACCCAAACCACCACGACCACGTATATTCATGCCGGCATTAGCATCCCAACCAACCGTTTGATTGAGATGAAGCCCTGATATCAATCCGAAAAGCGCGTTATTCACCCGGTCGGGAGAAGTCGCGTTCTTTTCCAGCAAATCAGCATAAATAGCAGTCACAGACTGGGTTTGGGTGTCTTCTGTCCGCTTTAGAAATCCCAAATCAACAACCGCGTCTTTCTTGATATCAAACACCAAATTCAGGGTATCCCCTGTGATTTTAATCCGCTTGGTTGCTACATCTGCATAATTCAGTTCAATATAATCACCTTTCTTCAACAGGAGTGAAAACAAACCGTCTTCATCAGTGACATTGTTATTTCTGTATTCTCCTACCTTTGATACCTTTACACCCGAAAGAGGTTTACCGGAGCCATCTTTCACAATGCCATTCATCATCTCCTGCGCCACCAAGCTTACCGAAGAGATGAATAACAAGCCTATCGTAAATAATAATTTATTCATAATCAAATCGTTTAATTAATCTTATTACCAGCCGGGATTTTGAATCAATCCATATTTCTTATTGATTTCGCTTACAGGAAATGGCAATAAATACCAGTATTCATTCCAATAATATTTAATATCGTCACGCGTACTCACTGCATACTCGAAGCCACTTCCGACCTTCGTCGTTTCCAGCATTTCCATGGGACGTGTAGCCCATTCCGCTCCCTTTTTATGACGCATCATATCAAAGTAGCGAACATCTTCCTGTCCGAATTCACGGGCACGTTCATCCAATAAGTAGTTCAACAATGCATCACCTTGCGGCACCTTAGCGGAAGTTACCCCCGGCAACCCTGCACGTTCGTGCACGAGGTTCAGATAATCATAAGCGGTCTTCTCAAATTCATCGGGCACGTTAGCCTTCCCCAATTGGTTCATAGCTTCGGCTATACTCAAATAAATCTCAGGCATACGAATCATGGGACAAGAGTAAGGCTTACCTTTCATCTCATTCTTCTTATCACGAATAAACTTGCGGAATCCATAGCCAAATTGAGTTTTCTTCTGCACAGAACTTCCCGAACCATATCCTTCGCGTCCACCTTTATAAACTTCTGCTGTTCGCCCCTGCCATTTATCACCATTTACAAGCAAGTTCTCATATAAACGCACATCACGGTTCGGCTGTCCTTTTTCATCAAAAAACGGATGCACACGGTGTATCTGATTATTCCAATCGAATGTAGAACCATCCTTCCATTGGAACATATCCGCATAATTTCCACGCGGGATACCATAACCGGATTCATACATACGGAACGGTTTATCTACGCCATCATAAGTTCCCCAACGGAAAGAAGCCATCACAACCTCCTGATTGCCTTTCGTAAAATAGCCGTTTACATAGTCCTCTCTGGGATTCCCTGTATTTTCAATCCGATAATAATCACCATTCTGCATGTTCAGGCGCAAGAACTCTCTTCCTGCCTCCAAAGCAGCCTCCCAACGGCTATCCTGCTGATTTCCATACCAAGTCAGAAGTTCAGTAGCCGCCTGTCCGTCATAATAGGGTGCTTTATTATTAAATAATGGACTGGCAACAAATAAGAGTAAACGGAACTTCAACGCTTTAGCAGCGGCTGCTGTCATATGTCCATATTCTTCAGCGGTGGTAGACCAAGGCAAATCGGTTGCCGCCTCATCCAACAACGCAACTGTTTTATTGACTGTTTCCTCCAACGTCAGACGAGGAAACTGGAAAATCTCATCTGCCGCATACGCGTGGTCTATCCAAGGCATGCCACCATAGAAACGAATCATTTGAGTATAGTGAAAAGCAATGACTACCTTAGCTTCCGCTTTTCGAATACGCTTTTCGTCATCAGTCATATCGGGAACTTTATCTACATTTTCAATATAAATATAAGCCTTCCTTATACCAAAAGAAGGATTTCCCGTCACTTCAGTAATCTGTGAATGAAAAGGGAAATAGGGAAAGTTAATACAACTGGAAGAAGAATTAAAGTCTCCGCGTGTCCATGAGATTGGTTGTGCATATCCTATATCAGTATATCCATCCAAAATAAGCCCCTCCGGATGACACCCTCTCAAGGTAGGCATAAAATCCCACAAACTCTTATAAAACTGGTTTAGGGCCTGATCTGCATACTTTTTAGAAGAAAACACCGTATCAATAGATACATCATCACTATTGGGCTTCTCCAAAAAATTATCACCGAACTTCAGGTCTTCACATCCGATGAATAAGCTAGCCAGAAGTCCGCATAGAATAATTAAACTTTTGTTTTTCATAATAATCATTTTAAAAAGTTACATTCACTCCCAAGCTGAAGATTTTCATAATAGGATACGTATTCGTATCACGTGTCAATTCTCCTTCGGGATCAAAAACTTTCAATTTGTCAAATGTCAAGAGATTATAGCCGGTAAATTGAACCGTCAACTTAGAGGCGCCGATAGCTTTTAAAATCTTCTGTTGAGTAATATTATATCCAATCGTCAGATTTTTCAATTTGATGTATGAAGCATCTTTCAACCATACGCTCGATGTCTCTTGGTTAGTCGAACTTGCAATGGACAAACGGGGATACACAGCCGTTGCTGCTGTTTCAGGTGTCCAACGCCCGTCAGACATATATTGATAAAGTACCTGCCCCTCATAAAAAGGACGTTTATAAGCATTTGCCATCTCAATATCACACTGGGCTACTCCCGTCCAGTTCATGGAAGCAAAAAAGCCTTTATATTCTCCACCCAAATTTAAACCGAACGTATAAGCCGGGCGTTTAGGGTTTCCTATTTTGGTCTGGTCGTCATTATCAATGATATTATCACCGTTCAAATCTGCAAACTTAATATCACCGGGATATTTTTTCCCCTGCGGTTGCGGCAGATCCGCACGAACATTACCATCCGCATCAAAGTCATCCTCATTATAGAACCCTTGTGCCAGATATCCGAAACGGGCTCCCACCTCGTGTCCGGTACGCCACATATAAGGTTCGTTCGGTTCTACTTCATCCTGATAAATAATTTTATTTTTAGAATAAGAGACATTTGTATTTATATAATATGAAAAGTCCTTAATACGATCATTCCATTTTAAATCAACTTCATATCCTTGATTATTGACTTCACCCATATTAACCACAGGTAATATGCCATTCATTGCAATCAAGGAAGGAACAGTGCTGCGTTGTATCAAAATATCACGACGATTTTCCCGGAAATAATCGAATGTCAACTTCAAACGGTCATTGAAGAAATAAGCGTCTATACCGTAATTCTGCTTTAAGGCAGTTTCCCAGGTTACATTCGAATTTCCCAGCATAAGTTCTTTCGCAGCTGTCTGATAGGCTGTATTCGTCAATCCGAAAATATACCCGTTCTTATCCTGATAGGCTTGCTGCAGCCAGTCGGAATTATTTATTGAATAAGAGTCCGGTAAATAAAGGAAGCGGTTACTGGACATGTTGTCATTACCGACCAATCCTACAGAAGCACGCACTTTCAGATAGGTTAAGAAGTCATTTTTAGGAATGAATTTCTCTTCTGTTATAACATAGCCGATAGAACCTGCAGGGAATGTACCAAAACGTTTATCCGGTGCAAAGTTCTCGGAACCATTATAGCCAATATTAAATTCTGCTATATATTTCGACTTATAATCATAAGTCAAACGGCCTACCAAGCCAACATAAGCAGTCGGGACATCCCAAAACTTGTTAGGATAATTAGGATAGTACTTTTTACTTTGGTTGTACAGCAATAAGGCACCGACATTATGTTCTCCGAATTTGCGATTATAACGAATGCTTCCTTCCACATACCAGTCACGGGCACGTTTTTTATCTCCGGTTCCATAAGTTTTCATCATATTTTCCCCCGTTATCCGATACACAAGACTCTTATCAAAATCAGGGTCTTCAACATCAAGTCCCGATCCGTCTATTTCGGATTTATAAAAAGGAGTATATGTTTCCACATGTCCCCGTACGGTTTTGATGTAAGAGTAATCCGTATTATATGCCCCTTTCGCTTCAATAGAAAGCCCCTTGGTTATAAAATCCAGATTTTGAGACAAGTTCAAATCGAATGTCATATTATTCGAGACTTTGCGGTCATAACCATAGCCATAAAATCCATTAATTACTTGATTCTCCATTTTAACTCCGGGAAAACGTGTACTCTGTGTCACCACTTTTTTCCCGTCGACAATTCCCGGAGATGAGAATGGCAACGACCACGTAAGTTGTTTCCATACATTGCCACTGCCTCCCGGGTCACGCTGGTTGCCTACAATTCCGCCCATGCCGAACTTTAACGTAGTGGTGCGTGTGAGGTTTACATCAAGATTGGCACGATAGTTATAACGGGTATAGCTGTAATTGTTATCATAATCAAGCCCGTCCAGTTGTTTAAACAAACCATTCTGAAACAAAAAACCTAACGATACAAAATAACGGATATCTTTTGTTCCTCCGGAAATACTTACATTATGTTGGGTTTGAACAGCAGCCTTATTCATCAAATAATCATACCAGTTCACATTGGGATACAGAATAGGAGAATCCCCCAAACGAAAACGTTCCATATCATACTCCGAGAAAGCCAGCTGGTCATCTGCAACTCCGTCATTACGTTGTGCCTCTCTGAATAAAGAAGCGGTTGTATAGCTGTCTGCCACATCCAATATACGGGTAGGCATCTGAATGCCGACATTCGAGCTAATCGAAATTTTGGCCTTTCCTTCTTCTCCCCGGCGAGTAGTGACCAATATGACTCCGTTTGCACCGCGCACTCCGAATACAGCCGTAGCCGAAGCATCTTTTAATACATTAATAGATTCTATCTCGTTAGGATCCATTTGATAGAAAGAACGCTCCACGCCATCCACAAGAATAAGCGGAGCAGCTCCCCCTTCCGTCAATGAACCTACACCACGTACAAATATTTTCGCATTGTCAGCTCCCGGTTGTCCACTTGCCTGCATAGAAGAAACTCCCGGCAACTGCCCTGCCAACGAATTGGTGACACTGGCACTAGGGGATTTCAGTAAAGCCTCCGTACCGACACTTGATATAGCACCGGTCAATGTCGCCTTTTTCTGCACACCATATGCCACAACCATTACTTCGTCCAGACTTTGTACATTTTCCTGTAAACGTACGTTAATCCCCCTTCGGGAGTTTACTTTTATTTCTTGTGACTGGTAACCAATAAATGAAACCGATAAAATTGAATTTCCATCAGGTACCGTTATTGTATAACGGCCGTCAATATCTGTGATAACTCCTGTGGAAGTCCCTTTCACTTGTACAGTAGCACCAATAATAGGTTCGCCACCCTCACTCGTAACAACCCCTGTAACTATTATACTTTTGTTCTGTTGCAAAGCGGAACTGACCCACTCTTTGCCGGTGTCACTGCCCGACAAAATCCTACCCGTCTCTGCGGAATAACAAATCTCGCCCCACAAAGACGACCTGATACATACGGCGATAAATAAAACCTTCCGCATGCGACCTGTTAAGATGTTTTTCATACTTTGATAATGTTAAATAGTTAAATAAAAAGCATCATTATAATTTCTACTTAAATTTGAAAACCAGCGATTCATTCTTCAATCCTTTCGGCAGAGTTACTGTCACTTTGCCGTCTTTCGTCCGATACTTCACGCTACGACCGTTTTGAAGCAATACCATCTTGCCGGCAGGTTCATTTCCTTCCCATACAATTTCCTGCGGCAATTCCACATTGTCCGGCAGTGCATAGATAGCATACAGTGTCTTTCCATCTTTGTTAGCCGTGAACCAGATATTCTCACTTTGATAGACAGGAGTAGTGCGTGTGTTGTAAATTGCTTCACCATTTATTTTCAGCCATTGCCCTATCTCTTTCAAACGCTGTATTCCCTCTTCCTCGATAGTACCTTCCGGTGTAGGTCCCACGCCCAAAACCAAAGAACCGCCTTTGGCTACAATCTCCGTGAGAATATTGATTACTTGAGCTGCCGACTTGTAAGGAGCGTCTTTCCACCACCCCCAATGATTAGTCAGTGTGATGCAACTTTCCCAAGGATGCTCCAGTTGTTCTTTAGGAATGGTCAGTTCCGGCGTTTGGTAGTTTTCGTTCCGGCCGGGCACAGTCCGGTCCACCGCTATCAATCCGGGTTGATATTCGCGTGCCTTATCTATGATTTGATCCATTTTGATGTCTTCCTTGGGAGCTCTTACCCAGCCTCCGTCCAGCCAAAGAAGGTCTACCCGACCATAACGCGTCATGAGTTCATTGATTTGATTAGCCGTATATTCTTGAAAACTTTTCCATTTATCCGGATTCAGCTTGATGTCATAATTCACATTCCGGGTGGGCGTTGCCCTGTCTCTACTCCAGTAATCATTGCAATGCCAGTCGGGCTTGGAGAAGTAAGCACCTATCATAAAGTCTTTCTGACGGAAAGCATCAAACACTTGATAAGTCACATCTTTTAAAGGATTGTTTTTAAAAGGTCCTTTAGTTATCGAGAAATCAGTTTCCTTCGTATCAAACATACAAAAACCGTCGTGATGTTTGGTTGTGAAAATCATATATTTCATACCGGCATCTTTCATAATGTCCGCCCATACTTCCGGAGCAAACTTCGTTGGATTGAAAGACTCGCTTAATCCCCAATACCATTTTTTAAAATCATCATAAGGCATATCACCGAAGATTTTAGTGCGGCGTGGAATAAATCTTTCTTCCGAACACAACAGCCACGACTCGAAAGTACCCGGTACGGAATAAAGTCCCCAGTGGAACAGTACACCGAATTTCAAGTCTCGCCATTGATCTAATTTCTGCAGTACTGCCGGGTCTGTCGGATATTCATAAGAGGTGGATGATTTGTGCACATACCCTTGATCTTTAATATCACTTTGCTGTGCACATACATTCCAGGAAAAAGAGAGTCCGAACAAAGCAGCCAATACCACTTTCATGCTTTTCATTTTTCTCATACTTACCGTTGTTTTAGAGGTTTTAAATTTCACCGCTAAGATATGAGGATTGAAATGAAAGGGTGTTTTGTATCATTTTTTGTTTGTCCGATAACTGCCAGAAGAGTGCTAAAAACTATCAAATCTTTTTAGATTTTATCCAGAAGAACCTTCAAGCGGCATTTTTCCGTTCCGGCAACATTTTATCGCCCTTTCCTTTCATAATATACAAATGTTTATTACCTTTGCATAGTAGTTCATTGAAGTAATGATCGATCAGCAAGAGCTAAAGGCTCAAATAGAACATGTTAAACGCGTTTTAACGTTCTATTCTCTATATGGAGATGAAGTGGTAGAACAAGGATTCTCCAGAAGAGAATTGGAAAAGCTAATAGACATTCAGCTGGATAAGCTGAACGAATTGCTTCGACAGTTGAAAGATTAAAAAGCTCCCCTCAGCAGGGGAGCTACTTCATGAATTAATAAAAAAGAAAGGAGAAAATATGGATTTATCACAGAAACAGTATGCTAAAGAACAGTTAGACGGGCTTTTACAAGAATTCTGTTCTTTACAATCTTCACAAGATGAAGCAGATTTCTCAAAGAAGATGAAGTCTATTCTTTCCAATAAGAATGAAAAAGAAAAAGAAATCTTTGCGGAAGTATTTGTAGAAGGTGCCAAAGAAGCCATTGTGCAATCGGAGTCTATCATAAAAGAGACTAATCTACGTTTAACTTTAGACAATATATTTCCAGCAATTTCATGGTCTTATATTGCATCTAATTATTTTAAGAAATCCAGATCGTGGTTGCACCAGCGAATCAATGGGAGCGTTGTAAATGGAATACCTGCAAAATTCACAGATGACGAAAAGAAAATCCTAATAAAAGCATTGAATGATTTAGGTATAAATATAAAAAAAACAGCTCAACTTATTGAGCAAACTTCATAGAACTACACAATCGAGAGGTATCTGTCATTTTCAGATACCTCTTATCATTTAAACTATTTTCTCTGTTTTTTCACATAATCAGAAGGCATGCAACCCATATACTTTTTAAAACTAGTAGAGAAATAAGAGCGGGATGCAAAACCTACCATGGCACTCACTTCAGATATGGAGTAACGCCCGTCCAACAGTAATTTGCACGCCATATTGAAACGTATCCGCCGAATAAAATTTGCCGGCGGTTCACCCGATATGGAATTCATTTTGTAGTATAATGACGAGCGACTCATAAAAAGCTTCTCCGCAAGGTCATCGGCTGTAAAGTCTTCATCAGAGATGTTTTCTTCCACAGTCTGAATGGCTTTGGTTATAAATTCCTCATCCAGCTTATTCGAAGTCATTTTTGCCGCATCAATATCAATCGTACTGGAATAATAGTATCTCAAACGCCGCCTGGCTTTCAGGATATTATTAATCTTCCCTTTCAGAAGATTAATAGAAAATGGTTTGGGGATATAATCGTCCGCGCCTGCCTGAATACCCGCAGTCTGTGCCTCAAGACTACCTTTCGCTGACAACAAAATAACCGGAATATGGCAAGTTTGCATGTTCTTCTTCACAATCTCACATAACTTAATACCATCTATTCCCGGCATCATCACATCAGAAAGAATTAAATCCACTTTCTGTTCCTTCATCATTTCCAGTGCTTCTTCCCCGTTTCCGGCTATCAACGTGATATACTCCGATTTAAAATTATCCTTCAAATAATCAACCATTTCCTTATTATCATCCACCAGCAGGATAGTCGCTCTCCCCTCTTCTTCCCTACCATCCGGTTTCTCTATGTCAGTGGTATTAACTGCAACCTCTTCCATGTAGGAAACATCCATAGGAGAATACATAGGTTCTGATAAAGTGAAGGCCGCTTCCGTGTCCTGTTTTTGTTCTTCAGCCGGAAATATGTGGACGTCTGCCGGCAAAATCACCCTAAATTCTGTAAATTTCCCGATTTCACTAGCGACCTCTATCCTGCCCCTATGCTTGTCTATCAACAATTTCACCAAAGACAAGCCAATGCCGGAACCTTTCTGATTATCGTCCACTTGGTAAAAGCGTTCGAAAATGCGGGAAAGTTTCTCTTCCGGAATACCTATACCGTTATCACGTATCGTAAATCCGTAGACAGACTCCTTCTTCCACAATGATAATGAGATTTCTCCGCCGTCAGGAGTAAACTTAAACGCATTGGAAAGCAAATTCATCAATATCGTTTCCAAATACATCCTGTCAACAGGAAATAATTCATCTTTCAAATCCGAACGGAAATGGAAATTAATATTTCGTTTCCGTGCATTCTCTATAAATAAATTGAATACATTCATTGCCATGCTCTCAACCGGCCCTGAAACGATATTGATAGGTAATGTTCCCGATTCTGCCTTCCTGAAGTCAAGTAGCTGATTGACAATATGCAGTAATTTCTGTCCATTCTTATAGACATAAGACAATTTTTGTTGCACAGCGGGCTCGAAAGAGTTCTTTTCGCCCAACAATTCCTCTAACGGAGCCAATATCAGACTTAAAGGTGTGCGCAATTCATGAGACATATTAATATAAAAACGGACTTTCTCCTGACTGATTTCTTCTATCTTATTCCGTTCGATATGCTCAATCTGTACCTGCATCCTCATCTTGGCACGAACAATAAAGAAATAAAATACAAAAGCTAAAATACCGATGATAAAGAGGAAAAACAACGTTTTTGCCCACCACGTCTGATACCACATCGGAATAATATCAATAAAAAATTCTGCAGGGATTTCTGACCATTGTCCACTGTCACTACATGCCTTTACTTTAAAAACATATCTACCCGGAGACAAATTCCAATAGTTCACTCCACGACTTCCCGCCCATGTAGCATAAATCCAGTCCGAATCGTACCCCTCCAGCTTATAGGCAAACTTGTTACGGCTGTTTGACAGGTAATTTATTACAGAAAAAGTGATTCTGAACATTTTGAGTTCCGAAGGAAAAGAGACTCCCAGCAACTTCCCGTTGTCAGCCTGATAAAAATCGACATCTCCGTCTTTAGCTTGCCTTATGGGGAGATTCTGTATGGACAATCCGGTTATCACTGCGTTAGGCGTAAAAGGAGTGCCGGAGAAGTGTTCGGGATTAAAAAAGACGACTCCATTCAAAGTCCCTAAAAAGAAAGTGCCGTCTTTTGAGCTACATACTGCCGACTGCATAAATTGATTGTTCGGCAAACCATCTTGTTTGACATAGTTGCAGAAATTCTTTTTATGTAAATCAAAACAGGAAAGTCCCCTGCTCGTTGTGAGCCACAACCGCCCTTTTTTATCTTCCAAAATACCGCTGATACAGTCATCGGGCAAACCGTCGCTCATAGAATAACGCTCCCATGAAAGAGAGGTTCCTTCTTTATAGCGGTACAATCCGGAAGAAGTGCCTACCCAAATGACATGGCTAGTGTCCTCATATACACACAACGCCTGTATCAGGCCAAGAGAATAAGCCCCTGCCGAATCAGCCATCACTCGCATTTCTCCATCAGCACACATATACAAGCTTTCTTCCGTGCCAATCCAGACACGCCGTCTTGAATCACGGAACAAAGTAGAGACAAGCACACCTTTCAATTGAGGATATCTGATTGCCAAAGGATGCAAGGAGATTTGTCTTGTTTGATAATCAAAACGATATAAACCAGCCATCGAACCAATCCAAAGTGTACCATCGTCTCCATCCAACAGTGAATAGCAACTATTTTCCAAGGATGCGGCACCGGGAATATCATAATTACTTATATGTCCGGTCTTGACGTTCAAATGACTCAACCCGCCGCTATGCATACCGATATAAACAGAACCATTTTTCTCGGGAAACACACATTTAATGTTATTCGAACGTAAGGAGCCGACTTTGTTGCCTTCATCGGAATAACAAGTGAAATGCCCGGTTGTCCTGTCATAATGATTCAACCCTCCATCATTTGTACCAATCCAAAGATTATTGTCAAAAGGATCTTCCGCTATGCAACTGACAGTATTGTCACTCAATGAATTACGATAGACAGAATGTTGCAGGACACGAAAATCAGGAGCTAATACATGATAATAATTAAGCCCTCCGTGATAGGTGCCTACCCACATTCCTCCCTGATGATCCCTTAGGAGAGAACGTACAGAATTATGTCCCAAAGAAGAAGGGTCTTCATAGGAAAAGCGATATTGCGAAATACTTTTTGTATCCGGTTGGAGAATCAGCAGTCCTTCTACCGTTCCAATCCATAATCTTCCCCGATCATCCAGTTGAAGAGCCCGGACAGCATCAGAAACAAACTGTTTCGGATAATTTTTCCGGTTATAATGTTCTCGAACCTGAAATTTGTCATCTATCAAATATACTCCGTTCGTCAATGACGCCAGCCAGCAATTCCGGGTCTTATCATCATAAATGATACTGGAGATTACTTCATTTTTCAATTCAGGAAGCAATTGAACAATATTACCATTACGGAAATAATAGAAATAAATGCCCTTTGAAGTTCCAAGTAATGCCCCGTCTCCTATAGCACGAACGGAATAAACATTCTTCCCTTCTAACTGGGGGAGTATTTTCATCTTGCCATCCGCTTTCTCAAAAAGAACCAATCCCCGATTGGTTCCTAACAACAACTGTTCCCTATCTGCCGGCTCTTCTATGGCAAATACCTGAACCGACTGATTGCCTGGTAATGAGTAATTTGTAAAATCATTACCTATAATATTATACCGGGAAAGTCCGACCATTGTCCCAACCCACACAGTTCCCTTTCGGTCAGTATAAAGAGAATAGATGTAGTTATTCCCCAAACTGGCAGTATCGCCCAAAGATTTATAAAAGGACGCAAAGCGGAAACCGTCATGCCAGTTCAATCCTTCAGTAGTGCCTACCCATATCTTATTGTTATGATCCTGAGTTAAAGCGAGCACTGTATTGTGCGACAATCCATCATCTACAGACAAACGTTTAAAACGAACTGGAGCCTCATCTGCCAATAAAGTAGATATCGGAATAAATTGGAAACAAATGGCTAAAACAATCAAATAACAAATTTGTATATATCGGTTTTTCATAAGTAATCACGGTTCAAGAACATTTTAACTCAAACAAAGATATATATTTCCAGCCACTTTTATCACATATATCCGTTAGCTTTAATATCTTTATATCGTTTCAAAGCCTCCAGATAATAATAATCGGCATAAATCAATGGGGTGTCGACTTCACTATTATGCGGAAAGCTACCCACCGAATGCATGAGAATAAATCCGTGATTTTCTCCTTCCCTTGCCAAGTATGTTTCTGAAGAAAGCTGTTTTAAGATTTGTTCGGCATAACGGAAATATTTCCGCCCTTGTTTTTTGTCCCCATAACCGCTTAATTCCAACAAGGCGGAAGCTGTAATGGCAGCCGCCGAAGCATCGCGAGGTTCATTGGGAATGTTCGGAGCATTATAATCCCAATAAGGAATAAAGTCTTTTTCGGACGGGCAATGGCTCATTATAAATTCAGCGATCTTATAAGCCGCTTTCAGATAAGTTTGTTGTTTTGTGAAACGATAGCACATGGTATATCCATATACGGCCCAAGCCTGACCACGTGCCCAAGACGATTCATCATCATATCCCTGGTAAGTACCCTTCGACTCAACTGTACCATCTTCCGGCAAATAACTGACTACATGATAAGATGTCATATCTTCCCGAAAATGATTCTTCAGTGTTTTGTCGGCATGTGCTATGGCAATTTCCCGATACTTCGGATTACCGGTCTGTTCCGATGCCCAGAAAAGCATCTCCAGATTCATCATGTTATCAATAATGACAGGATAACTCCAATTGCCAAAGTCCCAGGAACGAATCAATCCGACTTGCGGTTCAAAGCGCGTACAAAGGCTTTCGGCAGCGCGAACGAGAATCAGGCTGTCCGCAGGTTCCGGTTTTAGACGGATGCCCTGACCGTAACTACAAAACATCATAAAGCCCAAATCGTGATTTTTCGTATAATATTGCATCGCTTCCAGGCGGTCAGTATACAAACGCGCCTGTTTTGCCAATTCCTCCTTAGCTGTAAGCTCATACGCCAGCCACAGAGAGCCCGGGAAAAAACCGGAAGTCCAATCCGAAGGTTTTTCCAAGCGATATTTTCCATCTTTCAAAGAACGTGGGAAACAGAGGGTATCCGGTTCGTTTTTCAACTTTTCTGCCATATAAAGCAATTGATGTCCGGATGTATTCACCGCACGGTCAAACCATTTCATCTCATTTTCTTTCGGAACATTACAAGCAGCCAGGAAAATAATTCCTGTTGCCACCATTAGAAGTTTGCTATTCATTGTCTCAATCTATTTCTGTTATTACTTCTCCATATACCAACAACAAAGGTAGACTAACTTACAGACATCGGTTTTACAATACTCTCTTTTTATGTCCGTTTCCATATTAGTGGTGTTTGATTTTGTACAAAAGTTGTCCGTTTTCAGATATTCATAACCGTTCGGTTTTGAACAAAATCATAATAGTTCCTGCATTACATAGAGTTTAAAATGATATAATTATCTTGCACACCTACACTCTTTGCATCTACTTGATTGATACATAGAGATATAAGCGTGTGCAAGATACCGTTGCAGATGTGTGCAAGATAAAAGTATCTTGCACGCTTTGTCTTTTTCAAAAAGTTCCTGATAATTCCTAAAAACTATACAGTCATTTATAGAATCAAGGCATCAAATGACTTGTTCTATTATTTGAAACAAAGTGTTTGCTATAGAGAAACACTTTGTTTCAAGTAAGTAAACACTTTGTTCCAAGCCTATGAACACTTTGTTTCAAGTGCTTGAAACAAATGGGAACTACCGTCAACAGGAATGAATAGCTAAGTAATCACAGCAGACAGCGTGCAAGATACTTTTATCTTGCACACATCTGCAATGGTATCTTACACGCACTTATATCTCTATGTATCAACCAAATAGATGCAAAAAGTGTAGGTGTGCAAGATGATTATATCATTTTTAATCTTAATGAAGCTAAATACTTGGCTCATATCCCGTACGGAAATGAGCTAAATGACAATTTCCCAGTTAAACAAAATTATAACTCCCGTTCTTTGAGATATTGAAACGAAATATTACGAAAATAATGATTATCTTTGAACCACTAAAAGGAAAATAACAATGAATGACCTGCTTTGTAAACTCCCTATCGGGATACAGACCTTTGAGAAACTTCGTAAGGGTGATTATCTATACGTAGATAAGACAGAGCTTGTATGAAAAATAGCTTATACATCTACTCCATACTTTCTGAGCCGTCCACGCCGTTTCGGTAAAAGTCTTCTCCTCTCTACCTTTGAAGCCTACTTTGAAGGAAAGAAAGAAAGAACTCTTCGAAGGGCTTGCCATTGAAAAGTTGGAAACGGAATAGGAAAAGCATCCTGTCTGCCTCTGGATTTGAATGCCGAGAAGTACGATTCTCCGGAAAGACTTTATGATATCCTCAGCCGTCAACTCACCTTATGGGAAATCCAATATGGCAAAGGAATAGACG
>ERZ791802.1193-NODE-1193-length-21025-cov-4.740057_pt1 | contig 21025 bp, 30 predicted proteins | sample MGYA00510308_ERZ791802 | MGnify/ENA primary metagenome ERZ791802 (study PRJEB30046, sample SAMN00792028) | human gut metagenome | study: EMG produced TPA metagenomics assembly of the A metagenome-wide association study of gut microbiota in type 2...
CGGGTGCAAACTGGGCTACGGGTGCGAACTGGGCTACGGGTGCAAACTGGGCTACGGGTGCGAACTGGGCGACGGGTGCAAACTGGGCTACAGGTGCGAACTGGGCTACAGGTGCGAACTGGGCGACGGGTGCGAACTGGGCGACGGGTGCAAACTGGGCTACAGGTGCGAACTGGGCTACAGGTGCGAACTGGGCGACGGGTGCAAACTGGGCTACAGGTGCGAACTGGGCTACGGGTGCAAACTGGGCTACAGGTGCGAACTGGGCTACGGGTGCAAACTGGGCGACGGGTGCGATGTTCCGAAATCGCTATTTATCAGCGCATCTCGTCATACAGTATCCTATTGGGGTGAGGATGTTATTCAAATAGGCTGCAAACGCTACACCATTTCCGAGTGGCAGAAGCATTTCCGAAAAATTGGCGAGGCCGAAGGCTATAGTCCCGAGCAGATGGAGGAATACAAAGGGTATATAGACCTGATCGCTGCAATGCACAAGACGTGGGCGTTACACTAAAACATCCTAACCATGAAAAGCGAAAAAGCAAAACAAAGGCTATATGAATCATTTACATTCAACAGCAATATCGGTATCGACCGAAAAGCGGCCATCGAAGCTGTTGAACTTGCCGAGCAGGAGGCCGAGGAGCGGATGCGGGCGAAAGCGATTGAGGCGTATTGCATCGGATGCATCTGTTATGAAACGGGGGTCTGCGCATTAGGCCCCGATAAATGTGCCACAAAATCACTTTTCATCCAAAAACTGAATGAAAATGGGGAAGACTAAACACCGTGCTAAACGGCTAAGTGCTGGACACTATGAGTATCGGGGCTTCAAGGTGATTTGCGTTGGCTATTACCCTCCTGAACAAAAGGTGGCATGGGAAGCTGTCGACGAAAATGGGGGTGGATTTGCCCACTCATTTTCGCTAAAAAACACAAAGAAGTTGATAGACATAGAAATAGACGGGTATGAAAACGATTGAGGAAAGAGCAAAAGCATTTTGCGAAAATAACATCTGCGTAGATTGCGGAGATCGAAAGAATTGCGACCGGGGGTGTGTGGGATGCTCTATTTCTACCTACTCCGCCCTTGAATGGCTTATCCAGTTCGGAAAATCCGAGCACGAGGAACTGATGCGCTGGCACGACCCGAAAGAACCACCCGAACCGGGACGGGTTGTGCTTGTAAAGCGGAATCCAAGCTCTATCATACCGTATGATTTGGGGCATATTGATAACGATGGGAACTGGGTGGATTCGTGGTGTGGTTCTCCGATAGATGATAAGATCCTCGGCTGGCGGGAAATTCACGAATAAGACAGAGCTATGAAAACAGAGAAAACAGCGGCCGAAAGGCGCGAGGAATTGGCGACCCTCTTGTTTTGCCAAAGTTATCTATACTATCACGATATGCTGTCCTCGGCCGAAGACTTCACCTATGAGGAAGCCACTGGCTGTTTTGATGCCCCACCAAATCCGCATCACCGGAATCAAGTGCGAGCAGTGGTTTATCGCGGAGGAAGCGAAGGCATGGGTAAACCAAGGGCTGTATGCACCCATTGGGAGCTTCGAAAAATGCTTGCTGGAGCATCGGGTCGGTATCCCCGCCCGTAAGGCCACGGTTGAGGAGATTATCGAACATTTCAAAAAGAGGGAGAAATGATACGAGCAAGATTCTATATCAAATTCAAAGATTGCGGTAACGATTATCGGCCAGTTAAATGGCCGATCAAGTATCCGTATTGGTGTACGGGCGAAAGCGTCGACGCTTTCGTTATTGTCGCCTATGCCGAAAATGTCGAGCAAATAAAGGGGCTATGGCCGGAGGCTTATATGATCGAATGCGAGGAAGTGAATGAAATAACCTTCACTACAAGATTCCCAAAACCGAAGTGGTACAATTCGAACTCGAATTGTTGAAATATCGAGATTCTCGCAAAATCAAGATAAAATGCAGAAAAATGAGAACCTTCCAGTATTCGAAGCCGTAGCAGCCGATGCCGTATCATACGCTGATGCCGTCCTTGAAGAGCTGGACAAGAAAAAATAGAGCGGATCGGGCTTGTATGATAAAATAATTTACTATATTTACTGCATGGAAATTATTTTGTCGAAAATAGGGATGCTGCTCGAACGCCACTTTGGCGTATCGCTGGAGGAGATACAGGCACCCTGTCGGCGCCAAAGGGTTACGGATGCCCGAACGGTATTCATCCATATCATGTACTCCCACAAGCTCATGAACGGGGTGAAGCTGTCCAACTACCTGAACTGCACGAGCCGGAATTCATACTACCATATCCGCAAGTTTGAGGATATGAAGGAGATAAAGGCGTACAGCAAAATAATATCGAAGTTTGAACACGAGGCGAAATTGGAGATTGAATCATGGCGGGAATCTTATATGCCGAAATAGACCTGAAAAAGATACCTGTTGACGTGATAGAAGAGTTTGTTCGCAATAACGGAGAGTTGGGAGCCAAGGTTAAACTTTGCATCGCGCCGCTCAAAAAAATAGACAAATTCGGGCACACGCATACCGTATATCTTTACCAGCCCAAACCGGAAGTAGGGGAGCGAGGCAAACCTACCTTTATAGGAAATGGGAGAATGCTGCGACCGTCGTACAGATGGCAGGATGATGCCAAGCAAAACCCCGAACCCGATAATGAACCATAAAGCCATGAAACACTTGGTGTATCTGCGTTCCGGCAAAGTGGCCGAGGTCGACGCCCTCCGTTTCCAGTGTGTTGACCATAAGAACCAAATATACAAATTTTACGACAAGGTGGATGAGTATGCGCTAAACGAACAGGTCGTTTTCATCGCAAACAATCCGGACGCCATAAAACCCATAATACACAAACAGAAAGATGAAAAATCAGACTTCTATTCTGAATGAGCTGTTGGCCACCCTCGAAGTAGCCTACTCGAACGCCAAAGGGCGTCATTGGATGGTATACGGCACGCCCTTCCGATCCCTGCACCTGCTGCTGGACGATACTGCGGCCACGCTCCGGAAAGGCGCCGACAAGATGGCCGAGACCATCCGCGTGCTGGATGGCATTCCGCTGCATACGATGACGCAGTTCGTGGATTCGTCTCAGATCGAGGAGGCGCTTACGATCCCCGATGCTCTGACCATCGCGCGCGAAATGCGGGACGACCTAAACGAAATCGTCGCAATGGTGCATGGAGGGGTTGATGCAAAAGTGTTCGACCCTACCACCGAGAACGACGTGCTGAATATCACGAGCGAGATTCGGCACTGGATTCTGTTTTTCGACGGAATCATATCCAACTGGACGCCCGCTATACCGAGAATACCTGAATTTTAACTTTATATAAAATGGACAACAAACTGAAAATCGGGTTGATAGCTGCTGCGGTAGCCGTGGTAGCCATCATTGTGTTCAACTTCCTGCCGGGCAGCATTCGAAGCGCCGGAACCATCGGATTCCTCGCGGGGGTAGTATCGGGATGGTTTTTACGCTCGTGGTACGGCACCATCGTCGACAAAGAGATCGACGCATAGGAGATGAACAGGCTAACGTCGGCCATCATCGGGGTAATCATAGCCATGATCGCACTTTATAGCCTGCGGTCATGGCTTTGTTCCACCCTATCGAAACCGGAGATCGAATGCCGCGTCGATACGGTGGTCATAAGGGAGTATGTAAGAGATACTGTCATTATAACAAATACGCATCAAATTTCGAGGATCGACACGGTGATGGTATATCTGCCCGGCGACACGGTTAAAGTGGCTGTAACGCTTCCTTTCGAGCTAAAGACATTCCAGACCGAAAATTATCGGGCCACGGTGTCCGGGTATAAGCCCATGCTCGAAAGTATAGACCTGTTCGTGCCAACCAAGATCATAACGCAGACCCATCACACCACGACGATCATGCCGCCCACATGGGAAGGGGGGATAGTAGTGGCCGCGCAGGTTGCCCCCGGATGGAACAATCAGTTTATGGGCGCGCGCGTGCGATACAACAAGGGGCGGTTCAGCATCGAGGGAACCGTAGGGTACAACCCCTTCGATGACGTCCCGTACGGAGAGGTGCGCGGAGGGTTTAATATTTGGAGGAAATGAAGCTGAGGACGCCGAAAAAGCCAGCAAAACCGAATATCGAAGGATTCGGAGATCGGCCAAAGGTAACATGCAAGTCCTGCAAATACCTGTCGGCCGAAGAGAATATGCACCATATTTGCCCCAAGACGGGCATGGTGACGCATGTCAAACAAAAAAAAGTATGCATATACCATGAGCCAATGTTTAATTAGCAACATTCCACGGTTAGAGGGAGAGGAATGGAGGGAATACAAGGATTTCCCCAGGTATTATGTGTCCACCAAGGGGCGCGTTTTCAGCACCTATAAACACAGATTGCTACGCCCTACAATAAACGGGGCTGGTTATTTCATGGTTGAATTGGTAGACAGAGATAGGCGAAAGTTAAAAAATGTACACAGATTGGTTGCAGAGACATTTATACCAAGAGTAGATGGATGCGATTTCGTAGATCACATCGACACTGTAAAAACAAATAACGACATATCCAATTTACATTGGGTTAATGCCTCGGGGAATATGAACAACCCCATAACCAGAAAGGTACTCGCCAAAAATAAGTTTTGGATCAATTCTCCCGGGCATGCTTGGGGAGGCAAACATATTCGAGCCAGAAAAATAAAAAAATTGGCCATGGACGGGATATTAATACAAGTTTTCGAGTGCATGGCCGAGGCCGCAAATACTGTAAACGGATGCGTTTCTAACCTGCGAAATGCCTGCATCGGGAAATATTCACAAGCATATGGATACAAGTGGGAGTATGTGGATTAAGGTAGACACCAAGCCGCTTACAGCAAATAGGCTGTGGATGGGGCGCAAGTGGCCGACGCCGCAGTATAAGGCTTATAGGGAGGAGCTGTTGTTGAAGATGCCTTCAATAGACAATTTCCCGAAACCGCCCTTTTGTATTCATTACATATTCGGGTTATCCAATATAAATCAAGATTTAGACAATTGCCTAAAGGGTGTTAACGATGCTTTACAGGAGAGGTATTTGTTCAACGACAGGGATATATACAAGGCCGTAATGGAAAAGCGAAAGGTGCCCAAGGGGAGCGAATTTATATCATTCAGTATTAAATCATTAGCAGACACAACATGGGAACAACAAAACGAGTAGTATTCTCCTCGTCGCTCTTGAAAGAGTGCAAGGATATGGTAGCTTCATCGGTCATCGACCTGCTCGAATCCATAGCCGAGAAGAGCGACAACCCGAAGGTGACCATCACCTCCACGTGGCGCAACCCTTATCGGCAGGCGATGGCCATGTACAACAACCTGGTCGCCGGAAAGCGCATCCGCTACCGGGAACCCGGCAGAAAGGTGACCGCACTGTTCGACGACTGCCAGGATCAGGGCATGGACAAAGAGGAGACCATCGACGAGATGTCCAAACTTATCAGTCGGCTTAGCGAAAAGGGCGAACGGGTGTCCAAGCACTGTGTGAGCGCTGAGGAGTATCGCAAGGTGAATGTGCTGGACGTAAGTATGACTATGGAGAAACCCGTGGAGTTCTTGGTCGCAGCACTCGACGAGCCGCGCGTCATCAAAGTGATTTCGCCCGTATCTATTCCCGGCAAAAACCCCAAGTTTTCGTATGACCTGAGTGAGCCTGCGTTCCACCTCGAAATAAAAGCATAGTCATGAACAGTGCGTGCGTACTCTTCTTTGTGGCCGGGATTATTATGCTGGTGTTCGGGATCGCCGGGCGAGGAATAGACCCGCCAAACAAAAACAGGCGCCGATAGGGTGCCTGTTCTTTTATGCCTACTCAACGCTGCCCCCGGGGGAGCCTCCGGTATTCAGCTTGGTACTGTCGACAGCCTGATCCGCGATTTTGGGCGTCGTGACACACAGGTCTTGTAGCTTTTCGGTGGCGACGGAAGATGTTGCGAGTTTATCCGTCGTCACTGCGCCGTTCGCAATTTTATCCGTGGTTACTGCAAGGGGAGCCAGCGCAGCCGTGCCGACTTCCGCTGTTCCGATCTTCGACGCCGTAATGGCACCGTCCAATATCTGCCCGTTGCCAACGCTATTTGCGGCTATCTTATTGACATTGATAGCTCCGTCGACGATTTTATCCGAATTTACGCTATCGTCGGCGATCTTGTCGACCGTAACGGCCGCATTGGCGATTTTATCACCGGCGACAGCCCCGTCAGCGATGGCTGCGGCGCCTACGCATCCATCCGCAAGCTTCGACGCCACGATTGTATTTTTTTGAATGATGTCGCCGGATACAGCGCCCAAGGCCAATTCTTTGCCGGTTATGGTTTTAGCTTTGATCTTAGCCGAAGTCACGGCATTGTCGGCCAGCTTGGCTGTGGTGATCGACCCGTCGGGAATTTCAGGAGACCCCCCCCCGCCGGAATAGAGACCCGATCCGATGCCCGGGAAATCATCGTCAGTAGGGGATTCATGCCCTTCGTTGAGGAATCGCAAAACGTCGGCGGGAGTGTAGGCCGACGGGTTATCGGAGATGACAACCTCGTTGATTTCGAAGTCGAGGTAGTCCGCAGTAAGCAGGGTGTTGCCACCTTCCGGAAGCGCTGGCTCGATGATGATTCGGCGCCCCATGTCTACCCGCGGGTTGGCCGGGCGGGCAATAAAGGTCGCGGGCATTTTTACTCCGTTCACAAAAATGTAGGGATAATCGGCTTCGGAGCCATTGATAACTACTTTCATATCACATTTTTTTTGTTTGACGTTATTACCCCGTCGGCCGGAGCCTGCGGGGCGTTTTCAATATCAATACCTACTTCATCCTTCATCTTCTTTCCCACGTATTTTTGAAGGGATCGGAATACCGGAGCGTCGGATATTTCCATGGCATTCTCCAAATACGACCACATTTCGATGCCGCATACCATGCCCGTGAAGAGCTTGGCCAGGTGCAAGTTCATGAAGTCGATGATTTGAGTGTCTATAAGGTGGCACATGCCGATCCCAACGACAATGCACGTAAGTTTGATGACCGTTTTCCACGCCTTGTCGCTGGAGAAATACCAGTCCTTATGCTGCCGAGCCGCCCTCTTGCGCCCGGCCAGTATACCCATCACGAAGTCTATCATGACGAATATCAAGGCGCAGAGCACAAGCGGCGTCACGGGCGCGAACAACGACAGCAAGCCCCCCACCATAGCCATAATCCATTTCAATAAGGTGTCCATTATCCTATTATTTGACATAATTACCGTCACCGGAAGCCCAATAATATACGCCACCGTTGTACACAAATATTTCTACGTACATTCCTTTAACGGAGCTGGCAATATTGATATTACCTACTACTACTCCTTCTTGTGACAGTTTTATATCTATGTAATTAAGTTGAGCGAACATGTGTTCTATAAATATTCGAACCGGCGTTCCGGGCAGTTGCTGAACGGGCATTATGGCATTTATGTGCCTGTTCTCTACATTGCCTATTTTGATGATATTTAATTTGTGATTTACCAGCATCGCATTGGGCATCACGGTAGTTGGCTCCAAGTAAATTACTCCCGGAGCGGCCATTTTATCCGCCGGAATAGTACCTTCTTCTATTTTTCCCCCGGATATGGTGTCATCTGCGATCTTGGAGCCCGTAACTGCTCCGTCCTTGATGATGGAAGTATTAACCGAGTTTACTTGCAATGCTCGTGTCGATACCGACGCGGTGCCATATTGTGCCTCTTCGATAGAACCATTCTCCAGCTTTTGATTTGCGATGATGGTTTTGTTGGCGATCTCCTCGTTGGTGATGGTCTCTGCCTCTATTTTATCCGCCGTGACAGCGCCATCGGCCAGCATAGCCGCTGTTACGGAACCGTCGGATGACACGCCCACCTTCCATGCTGCGAGGTTGGCCGCCGTGGCCTGCCCTATGAGGGTGCCAATTCCCGATGCCGACGCATTGGCCGCAGCATTCACGACATAATCCTGATATGTGTATCGCGTCGCGCCATCTTCATACACGCGCTGTTCGTCCTGTATGGTGTTGGCATAAAGATACTGGCCTATTTTAGCGACATTGGCGGCCAGGTAGTAAGCCTGCCCTTGGTAGCAGATGATACCTTCGCCGATGTTCGTCCCGGTGTCGTTGTTCGCCGTGGCGAATCCTGCAACGATGGAGATGGGCGTTTTGGTGGAGCGGAGGAGCGAGTTGATGGCGCTCCAGAGGTTCTGCAAATCCTGCATCTGCACGGGGTTGCCAGTGCCCGATATGACGTTGATATTTTTTATTCCTGCCATGTTATTGAGTTTTTATAGTATACTTGATATAAAAGGGAAATAGCGTGTTGACGTCTGCGATAAACTGGTTGTATGCTTCCGAGTTGTTGTACAGGGCAGCCGGGATCGTAATGATGGGCTGCTCCGTGATGGTGCCTCCCTGTCCGAGGTACACCTTCGGGGTGGGAGTGTCGTACAGGTATACAGGAGGGGTTGGCGAATCATACCACATAGAGCGCCATATGCTCGCGCCGCTCGGGGTGATGGATATTTGCCCCCACTCCCCGTACCAGTACCGCAATACGCCTTCGATCTGCCCGTATGTAGGTGTGCACGCCGCCATCATGTACCACTTGGAGCGCACCATGTAGTAGTTGTACAGATAGTCGTGCAACACCATGAGCAACGACAGGCAGTAGCGGTATATTATCGTTGTCCAAAACGGCTGCTTCGTGTAGCTGTGGTCGCGCCGCACCGAGTAATTCGGCCGGAGCAACTGCAACACCAGCTTCGGGATGTCAATATGTCGGAAACGCATCATATAGCTTCGAATATTGTAATGTTCTTGGTGAAATCGTACAGATTGGGGTCGAAGTTGAAATAACCCGGATTCAATACTATCTTGCCATCCTGCGGTGTTGTGATGCTGCCATCCTGCGAGACCTTGACCTCGGAGAAGTAGGCATCCTTGATGCCGTTCAACCCCGAGATGTAGCTTTCTATGTCGTTGATATACAGAACATTTGTCGTGCGCCGTTGCATCTGCAAGTCATGCAGCCCCGTGTAGATGCTGTTCTTGATGGTATCGAGGTTGGACGACTTGTCGAAGCGGACGTACAGCTTGTCGGCCGAAAGGACGGCCGGAGCATTGGATGCGGCCTGTATTTGCGCGCCGACGCCCCAAAAGTTGCGGTAGTAGGCGCTGAACGCATCGAGTTGATCCTGCGTGAGTGAGACCACGTTGTTGTTGGCATCGGCCGTCGCCACGTTGATGTAGTACAAACCCTCCTGATTAGATCCCATCGAAGCCTGCTTTATTATCTGCTTCGTGGCATCTATGGTCGCATAGCCCAGCTCTTGCGTCGCTTCGTTCACCACGACTACCTGATCGCCCTGCTGATAGGCGTATGCCTTCTCGACATACCATGCCTCACTCGTCACGCGCGCGATCTTCGCGGCCGCCGATATCGTCTCCTCGCTGCGCAGGATTTCGAGCCGCACAATGTCAAGCACGGTGCCTACCACCTCCGCGATCTTGCGCAGGATGCCCGCGTTGCTGGTGTTAATGGCCGGGATCGTCCGTTGGATGTTATCCCATATGGTATTTATAAGTGACATATCGGTTATTGTTTAATTATTGAGGGGTAGTTGTAATAGTCGAGGTTTGTATTCGGCCACTCCGCGGGCGGCGCCGACAGGGACTCCAGCACTCCGTTAACGGGCATCTGTTTGTGTGACGACCACCAATAGCCCGCCTTGGTGGGATCATCACTCCGAGGCTGTATGTTCTGCGGCAGATACTCCCGTGTGCAGGATGCCTTCATAGCCGCATCTACCACGAACGACGCGGGATCGCCTCCGTTCCACAGCATCAACGCCTGTGATTCTGTCAGGTGTGTATTGAAGTTGCGGAAGTGGTAGATTTCGCCCTTCAACAAGATCGGATCATTTTGGCCGTATGTGCCAAGGTTGATGCATTTTTGTATCCCATTACGACCCAATTTGAACGTCCCCGAAATCTTGATCCCGTTTAAAAAGATGTAGCCTAAATTTTCCTGTAAAGCATAGCGGAGTACCACGTGATAAGTCGTGTTTGGCTCGCAGGGATATACCACTGAGAAATCGTTGGTTGAGAAATGCAATTCGCGGGCAATAATTGTGAGCCTTGGAAGTGCCATATTATCCGCCATGCTGAATGCGCACTGCTCATGATGGATGTCGTCTCCGGTTTTGAAGTAGCACTCCAGCGTCCCGTTGTCGAGCGACTGTGTGGATATGCGCTGTCCCCTGAAGGCGCCATTGGCGGTATAGGCGCCCTTGAAGTCGTAAGTGGGTTTGAAGATCGGCTCGCGGCCTATCTTGGGATTATCATTGACCACCAGGTCATAACCCCCGGCAGACTTGCGAAGGAGCGGCGGAGTAGAGATGTCGGGCGGCATCTGCTTGGCGCTGTCGAGCCACATGGCGGGCTTCGAGCTGTCCTCCTCAGAGGGTATGAGGTTCTGAGGTATGTACTCAGCTACACAGGACAGCTTCAAGGCCGGGGGCACAATATAGTCCTGCGGGCGCACTCCGTTTTGGAGTGCCGTCATTTCCTCCTCTGTGAGTGCGCGGTCGAACCAGCGGGCGCATATCACCTCCCCCATAAAATCAACCGCCGGACGATTATTAACACCATATCCACCAAGAAATAGATATGAAGAAACATAACTAACCCAATTTTTATTTTGGGAGTTTACCAGATTGTTGTTGACATATGCATAGACCTTGGCTCCGTCGCTAATGAATACGACGCTGTATAAATAGTCCCAAAAAACAGGATATGAATATACACCCGTCCGATTGTTGAGTAACACAAGAGAGATGGTGCCTTCTGAGGAGGATTTGATATCGATGCGAGGGAAATTCGATGCCCCCGACGTGTCAAGTATTGTCCGAGACGCAGATTCAGGGCTGGTGATGTATTTGTACTTGGGAGGCGTGCGGAATAAACACTGCACGGTATATGGGCTGTTGTAGAACGTGTCGCGCAAAAAGGTGCCGTTCCTCCTCATCATCGCCCCCATAGCCTCGGGCGCAAGCGCCGATATGAGGGCGCGTCCTCCTTCGGCCGTAGCTTTGAAGAGACGCGAGATTTCCGCCTCCACCTCTTCCTTCACGTCCATCGAGGAGTTGAAGGGAGGCCGCTGCAAGGTTTGGAGGTTGTATATGTCGATCCCCTCGACGTCGAGAATCTGATTTGTCCTCAGCGCCGGAGTGTAGGATTCCATAAAGTTCTTGGCGGGAGGCTCCTGGCGGTACTGCATGGCCTTCCAGTCCGCGGGCGGGATATTCGTGGGCGTGTTTTTCTCCAATATCGGGTCTATGCCCGCGAGAGAGCCGGACACGTTGAATGCCACGTCCTGGATGGTGTCTCCCTGTTTTACTGTGTACGTCTTTGCCATGTCTACTCCTTGTATCGTGCATGTATGTCCGCGGTCACAACTCCCGAGGCTGTCTCCTCAAAGATATTCACGCGGGCAATGAGGGCTCCGTCGTCGTATATTTGCTTTTCAGCCGTGGCCTCAACCTTACCCCACGCCCACTTGGGCAGCAGGGGATAGAAGTCTTCGAATCCGACCCCGAACTGGGGCTTCGTAAGACTTGCCGCCGACTTGGAAAATATCAGCGTGGCGTTCTGCTGGCTGCACAAAGATACCAACTCGACGCCCCCGTTGGATATAACTATGTCGTTGGCCTGAAAGTCGAATTTTGCGTCTGTCATTGCGTTATCTTGGTATTTTCGTAGTCTCCTTTATTGAACTGGGAGGGGGCGGTCATAGGGGTGGCCGGAGGCGACGCACCTTGGGCGCCGTGAGTATGCGCATTGAATACTGTGCACATATTCCCTACCTGCGTCACTAAATTGTTGAGCGCCGTGGTGACGCCATCTACCAGCACAAGCCCCCCGTTCTCCCCGCCATCCATTTCAATTTTATCGGCAGTGAAAGATATTTTATTTTTTTCAATCCGCCAAGAAGAGGTGCCGCGGATTATTTCCACGGCGTCCTTATCGAAAGAAATAGTGCTTTCTCCCTCCTCTTCGGTACCCGCGACGTTCGATGCGACCATCTTGTCGATCTTCGTGGCTTTTATGAGCACCGGAACCTCGGAGTAACCCTCTATGAACCCCAGCACCACAAGAGAATTCACGGAGGGTATAATATAGAGGCTGTTGCCCCCGTTTGGAAAAATGTTTAGACTTATGTCGCTGAATATCCTATCATTATCCACAACAGCCTCTAAGGTTTTGGCATCCTCGTCTATAGCCGACACGGTGGCTATGACGAGCGATACCCTCTTCCCGTCATTCATCTTTGTTCCGAATTCCGCTCCCAAACGGGCGCATTCGTCGTCGAAAGTGCCGGATGTTTTCATAATATAAACATTTCGTTGGTTACTGTCAGGGTTTGGATGAACCCGTCGGAAGTGTCGCAGCTCAAATTCCTGCCTATCACGTAGTAGTTTCCCGTAAGCTCCGGGAGCATGGTGTCCGTGTACTCCACAAAGTCGAACATATTAACCTGCGGATAGAGCACGGTTTTTATGGTTCCCTTGTTGCGCGTTCCCTTCAACCGGGCCATTATGTTCTTGGCCGTCTGTTCGGTCAGCGATACCGTATTGGCCGGGACAAAATATCGGTGTGCCTCGCCTTGGGAATCGCCGTATTCGTAGGTGTACTTTGTACCGTCGGCCATGAGGGCGTTTACCACCACTTTGTAGTTCTCGAACAGCCCGTCGGTAGGCACTATGTCGCGGCCGATGACATTGGTGTTCGTGGCCAGTGTCACCGTGCGCTTGAATTTGTCCCTCACGCCAATACCGAAATACACCTTCCCCTGGGTGTTCACAGTGCCGTACAGCGTAAACATATTCATGAGCTTCGACAGGGCCTCGAACGGCGATATGAGCTTGAAGGTCTGCAAAGCGAACTCCACATCCGCACTATCCGATGAATCGAAAGACAGAGCCGGGAAGTCCGCCGGGTTGTCGAACCCCTGTGCCTTGCGGTAGTCCTCGAATGCCTTGTTCGAGATGGGGCATAGATAGTCCACCATGTCCTTTAGCTTCGTGCGCGACACCCAGTCCCGATTTATAGTACCGAACCGCAGGATGAAAGAGTAGTCCTCGCATACGATCTTCGACGGGAATCCCCCGATGACCTGCCGGATGAAGCCGCTGAAAATGCGCAGTCTCTCGAACTGCTGCCCCAACTGAGCATTGTTGTAGAACCAGCCGTCGATGTCTATGCGGGCTCCGGGCTTGATGTTTATGCCCTCCAAGGCCGCCCTTATGCGCTGTGCCGGAGGCAATCCCTGCCGGAACCCGATGGCATACACCGGGAGGGTCATGGTGCAGCTTCCCGAGAGGGAATCCCGCTCCTCGGTAATGTCTACTGAGGCGAATCGGCCGATGCTCTTCCCCTCGATAAACACCTCGTTTCCTACTCTGAACAAATTACCTTTCATCACCTACCGCCCCCCCCGCGGGATTGGTCGTATTTACCGTCTCCTGCGTAAATACGATGGCATTTTCATCCATGTTTATTTGGTGGAGCGTCATGCTGACGTCCACGATGGTAGACCCCGGATTGGGGGTATATTTGAACCTCTTCATGTACACCCACTCCAGTCCGAGGTCGTTGTTGAGGACTTTGTTCTCGATCTTGAAAACATCCTGCCCCTGCCACAAACTCCGAAGAGCCACGCCGAGGTCGGCGATAGCCATGGCCGCGGGATCGGTGTTGTCGAGCCCCTGGTCGGCATATGCCTCATAGGACAAGGCGTCGAGCATGGAAAGGTTCGAGGCCGAGGCGTCCGTGTCGACGCGAGACAAGTTGCGTTCAATGCGCAGACGCACCGTTACGACCATCGGTTTGTAGTTGAGAACCTGGAGGATTTCTGCCCCGTCGACGAGCTGGGAGGTAGAATCGTTCTTTTCCCCTTCCACTTCGTAGGTGAGGTTGATAGGGAGGAAATAATCCCCGCAGCGAAATACATATTCTCGCTGTATATCCTGGCGATCTACCGATTGTATGGCCGTTTTGTAGTCGCCGGACTGCTTTAGGGCGTCCGCCATCCCGGTATACTGAGGATCGGAGGTCTTGGCCTTGCCGCGGAACTGAACGATCTGACGCCAGAATCCTACCTCCGCCAGGGTTATTTTCAACCCCGCCTGATATGCTTTTTCTACGGCGCTTATGCCATCCGTCACGGCCTTGTACGCCGGGATTTGTCCCAAGGACGGGAGGTCGTTAGGAGTGTCGTTGGGGGTTGTGTTTGCGGTATATTGATCTTTAGCCATTGAGCGTGCGTGTTGAGTTGTTGAAGGCTATTTGCAGTCCTCGAATTGTCACCTCTTCGATCTGTTTGGATATGGTCTGCATGATGCTTTCCGGCGTGGCATTGGTGTTTATTTGGGTCGGCATCTGCACAATGGGTGCATTGAAGTTGATAATGAGCGACTTCGATCCCTTTGTCAAATCTTCTATCTTCTTGGTGTCCTTCCCGCTGGCGCCGCCGCCTTCGCCGTAAATCTTCGTCACCCGGTTGAAATTCTCGTTGATCTCCCGGTCGTTGAGCGCAGGATTGGTACGGAAGGTTACAGGTTGAGTGGATAGTTCTCCTTTGGTTACAGTGGTAACGTCTCTCGAATTACCTGTTTTTAGGAAATTAAAGAGACTGAATCCATTGTTTGCTTCGTACGGGGTGTAATTATACCTCAGCAATCCCGTAGCATACTGGGGCTGCCCGTTTTCGGCAGGAAGAAGCCCCGGATATTCTTCCAGTCCTTCCCGCACCTTGGGCGTAAAGGTAGTGGTGAAGTTTTTAAGCAGGATGTCGCGCGCGTCTTTCAGATTCGCGGCGCGGTTCTCCTCGGTGCCTTCGTCCAAACCCCACGCCTTGCGGGCAGCCGGAGTAGAAAGGTATTCCTCGACATACCTCTTTCCCAGCTCCTCGGACAGATATGTCGCGGCTTTGCGTCTCTCCGTGTATTCCGACTGCTTGGCCGATTTCTCGTTCCTCAAGTCCATGCGGCTCTTGTCGCCCCAGCTCCACGGATTGAAGAGACCGATGAAGTCGGAGAGATTGAGAATCCAGCCCGACAGGGTGGTAAGTGCGCTTACGACATCCTCGGCGCCATCCACGAATTCATCGAAGATATGATCGAGCATATTGGGATCGAACGAGTTGTACCATACGTCCAGGCGCGCTGATATGCGGTCGAACATATTCTCTCCAGCCCGGCCGACGCTCTCCCATAGTTTGTCCATCCCCGCGAGGTTGATCCAAAAATTCTCCTTGGCGAGGGCGATCTGTCCGCGCGCCGCGGCGGCCGACGGGGGTTGGAGCTCCGTATCGAGCCTGTGCAGGGCGCGCAGCATGTTGGCGCGATCCTGGAGATAGTTGTAGGGGCTCGTCCCTGTCACGCCGCGCCTCTGCATGGCCTCGTTGGCGTATCTGTTGAGGATGGGGGCGGCGTGGATCAACTCTCGCACGTCTCGCATGTTGGGTTTTTCGGCAGCCAACAACTGCTGCATGTTCAGACCCACGATGTCATAGGGTCGGCCACCGATCTGGGCGACTTTACCCACCTGCCGCGCGATCTGCGTGGCTATGGCCGTGCCGATCTGAGTGCCTCCGATTTCGAAGCCCGACACGGTGTTTATCATGGAGAGCATGCCTGCGCGAGAATAGCCGTATTCGGCCGCCATGCGCGTGGCATCAGACAGCGCCGAGGTGTAGCCCGATCCCAACCCCCTGCGTGCCATATCCATCTGCATGCGGTTGGATATGGCGTCCGTCATGGACGAGCTGTTCAAGGTTTTGGACAGCACGGCATACAGCCCTCCGCCGATGAGCTTAGGAAGAGCGTACGCCACGGCTCCAGTACCGAGAACGCCCGCACCCATCAGGAGTGCGGGGTGGCTCTTTATCACTGCGGCGGCGGAATCGAACACCGCCCCGACCAAGTTCCCGGCGTTTCGCATCCACCCGCTCGGAGTGAAGGAATTGCGCACGAACTGTTCGCGGAAGCGCCGGATGGAACCGAACGCCCGGTTGGCATCGGACATGAAATCCTCGCGCGTATGTCGGTTGCCGAATCGGCGCGACACGTCATACATGGAGGACATGCGCTCGTGCCATCCGTGCCGCAGGTTCGGATAGTTGGCCACACCGCCTCCGCCTCCGCCTCCGCCTCCGCCATTCCGGGACATGCGGTTGGTCTTGCGCTCCAGTTGGTCACTCAGTGCGTTGGCACGAGTAAGACGTTCGATGACGTCTCCCCCAAGGTTGAGGCGTATGGTGTATGTTGCCATTATTTTTTAGATTTAAAGGGCGCCATGTCTATGATGTCGACAAGGTGAAGCGCAAGTGTATATAACTTGTCTATATCATTGATGCTTAGCCTTTTATCCATATCAGAGTAAGGCTCATGGAAGTATCTGGAGACGACGGCCTTCTTGATAAGCAGAGGGTCGTCCTTCGCATACTCCTCTATTTTTTGCCGGACGGATTCTTCGGGAGCGCCTTCAAGAACTCCCAAGTCCCGAAAAAACGGCGGAAGTCCTCGCTGACAGGTTCCGACTGAAAGATTTCCACGCAGGCGAGAGCGTCGCCGAGCAAATCTTCGCGCACCTTGTCGTCGACGCAGCAGGCTTTGATGAAGTCCATGGCCAGGCCAATCACTCCCTTCTGCTCCGATTCCTCGCGCGACAGGATCGACATGGATAGCTTCGAGTGCTCGATGTTGCGGCGCTGTAAACGCCAAAAGGCGATATTTTGGTTCTTTTTCTCCTCCTCGATCATATGACCTTCTTTGTTGAAGGAGGGGACGAAATACGAGGCCGTGACGGTGTATTGGAGGTCAAGGCGCTCCGTTTCTTGTATTTGCGACATAATTTTTGGGTTTTAAAGACGGGCGGGTCTTGGGGTGCCCGCCCGTCCTGGTTTACACAATAGTTTGGATGGGTGCGACCGAGCGCTGTACGGCACGGGCACGGATGTTGATGGACGAAAGCGTCTCCGCGTCGTTTCGGTTAGTGTCCGAGCTCGACTGCTCGCACTTGCACCCTAGAAGGGATTCCGAAACGGTCTTTGGCGTCGCGCTGTTGCGCAGCGACATGGTTTTCGTCAGCGTGAAGGGCGGCAGTTGGAGCATGGACGCATAGGGCGTCTGCCCGGCCGGAAGAGCGCCGTTGATCGCATCGAGGATGGTGTGCTGCTCCCCGGTCTGGTGCGACAGAGTGGCCGCATACTGAGCGTTGAGCTGCACCAGGTCGATAGGGTCTGTTTCCCCGATAGCGAATATGTCCTGCACTGTCTGCGAGTACTGCAAGTTGAGCGAGGTACCCGTGCCGATCTTGATTGCTGGAAGCCCCTCGAAAGTAAGGTAGATTTGGACGTCCTTCGAGGGCACTACATAAGGATTAGGCATGGCGTTTAGTTTAACGTAGTTACAAAGAAAGTTTCGATATATGCCTCGCGGAGCGGGCTAAGGGGAAGTACCTCCACGGTAACCTGGATAGCCTTGGACATATTGTAGTTGCCGTCTTTGGCGGCGAAATCTACATTGATGGCCTGTGCTTCTCCGCGGTTGATACGGGGTGTCAGTTCTGTTTCGTCGAGCTGAGCCAGCGTTCCGGACTTGAATCCCGCGTCGATCGCTCCGGTGGAAGCATCCGTCGGGATGTTCTCCTGGAGCAACTTGACAAAGAATCTCTCCACGCTGTCACACACGGCATTGCCCACGCGGACAAACGAAATTTCCGAAAGAGCCATCTCCGGATCGTTGCATGTGGCGCCGTCGTTGTAGTATACGCCTGCCAGTTGCGGACGCACGCGGGTGAAGAGGTATTGGTTCTTACCCAGGAGGTTGCACTTCGCAGGCACAAGCTTCGATACCGGAGTGTTGATATCTTGCGGGGTGGCGCTGGCCGTGACATCCACAAAATAGTCGATGTCGCCTGCTGCCCCGGCAGTGGTCACGGCACCGGGAGACGTCGCCAGCGACAGGCTCGACAGCATTCCGAGAGTTCGGCCTACGGATGCCGACATGCCGGGCTTCGAAGTTGTAACCTGATAGGCCACACGGGGTGCCTTGAGCGCTGCGAGATTCTCCAGCTTACTCAGGTCGGTGGTGAGGATGGTCTTGCCTGTCGGAACGCAAACAACGCCGTCGAAGATGCCGACCATGCGGATCGACTGCTGGAACAGGTTGTTGAGTACGGTTTGCAGGTTGCCAATGAGGGTCTTGTGGGTAGCCGGGAGTTTCCCCTCGGTCGTCTCTGAGAAATCCTGGGACTTGGGAAGCGGCGATGCGAAGGATATCATGCGCGGACGCAGGTCGAAGTTCGACGCCGTGGTACCGCTGATGATGGATTCCAGCTTGGCCGAAATAAATGTCTTGTATTCGGCCTGAGCATACCCCACGACCCACACGCGAGAGCCGCTACCTGCCTTGGCGTAATACTCCTCCACCTGGAACAGGAGCATGGCTCCGGTTCCCGAGGTCACACCCATCGCCGTAAGGTCGGCAACGGAGGTAATGAGGTAGGCGGTATCGAGCGCGAATTTCGCACTTCCGGTTCCCGAGGAGGCCGTTGCCGGGGCGACGATCATGCCAATACCATCGCTGGGCGTGGTGTTGCCCAGCCTGGTGTCGCCTAAAGTTGTATAAATATCTACTACTGCCATATTTGCGTAGGTTTTGTTATTTTGCGAGTTCTGCACCGACTGCGGCCTTCTGCTCGTCGGAAAGGGCGTTGTACGCCTCCAGGGTCTTGGAGTACCCGGCGCTGTGGTGCAGCTTCGGGTTCACGGTTGCCCGGATGGCATCCCGAACCTTGGCATACTCCACGCCTTCGATCAGCGCCTCTGTTGCGGCTTCCTCCTCCTGTTTCTCAGGAGTGGGGGTCTTGCCTTCGAGCAGGGCTTCTGCCTCGGCATCGGACATGACGGGCTTGTTGCGTTCCTTCTCGGCCTCTGCCAGGGAGTTCTTGGCTGCCTGACGGCGTGCCCGGAACTGGTTTTCGAGCATCTCCTCGAACTCCGCGGTGTCCTTGGGCGGATTGGATTTGTCGACGCGGGCATAGCGGAGCTCCTGGACGAGTTCTCCGTTCAGGTGTGCCAGCTTCTCGCGGGACTGGCAGCGTGTCTGCGCCTGCGATTCGTTGACGTAGATGTTGCCGTCCTCAGTGACGTACAGGGTGCCGTAGATTTGGAGCTGCTTTACGAGCTCGATGAAAAACTTGCGGGTGAATGTTGCGATCTGAATCATAATTTAAAGGGGGGAATTAAATTGTTGATATTGATTTTTTTTGGAATACCAGCCCGACAACATGCCGGGCTGGTTTTTCCTGTGTGTGTTGAGTTACGCTCCGGCGGATACCGTCGGGCGATACAGAACGATGCCTGCCGCGCTGCTTCGGAGAGTTCCGGCACCCGTCGAAATATCCATCGACACTTTCCAACCGTAGTTGTTCGGGTCGGACACCATATGGATGTTCGTGTTGCCGATTGCCACAACGACCTCCTCGGGGATAAATCCGAGGCCGATGTCGTAAACCGTTGCGGCCAGCACGGGCTTCACATGAGCGGCGTCGATAGCTCCGGTTGCGAAGGTGACGGGCTTGTCGAAATAAGTCTCCGCATCCACGACCGTAGAAGTTGCAGTGTTGTAGGCAGCGATGACCGAGCGAGCCATGACGTCGAATCCCGAGTAAGTGAAGCCTTCGGGACGGGCGTTCGACAACTGCTGCGTCAGAATGCTCTGAACCTTGTCGGTCTGCACCAGCGACGTGTAGTAGGGCTCTGCGAACACAGCCACACCGTTCCCTCGGCGGAAGTTGAGGTTGCGGGCGATGAAGCGACCCTGTGCGGCGAGCAGGTCATTGAGGGTCATGCCGAGCAGCTTGCCAGCGGCGGCCGAGTTGATCGGGAATCGATTTGACGAATCGAACTCTGCGCCGGACATTGTAAGGTGATTAGCTGCGGGAACTGCCTCGGCGATGGTCTGGAGCCAGTAGTTGTGGATGCACATGGACATTTTGGCCATGGCGTCCAACTGGCCCGTTGCGCGGTCGTTGTAGGCCAGGACGTCGGAGTTCGCGGGCTGCCATACAATAGGCTGCATGGAGAACACTTTGCGCTGCAACCCTCGCGGCAGGTCGTCGTAGAGGTAGTTGGGCGCATTCAGCGGCGCGCGATCTCCGAAGTAGATATCCGGATTGACGGCGCTCTCCACCCAGATGATGCCTTCCTTGTCGCGCACCGACAGGCGGCGTACACGGTCAGCCCACGTGTTGGGCGGGAAGAGCTGGCGAACGAACAGCGAGAGCCATGAAATCTTCGCCAGGTCGGCATTCTGCACGAACTGACCCGACTTTTCGCCCGAGGCGAGACCCTGGATCGTGTCGACGACACTCTCACGGCGTCCGTCGTTGACCTGGAAGGTCATGTTCTGCACGGTGGCCATGAAATAGGGGTCGCAGAGCATGGATGCGGACAACTCCTGAATTGATTCTCGAACGTCGGCGTCCTGTGCGGCCGACAAGCTCACCTCGGCAACGCCGTCGGCAGTGCCCGAGGAGGCGGACAGACCCATGATTGCCTGAATCTTCGGCATATTTTCAGGGTCGTCGATGTACTTGAAAAAGGGTTTTACCATTGTTTTGGTTTTTGTGATTGTTTTGTCGTTGAATACTCGCGCATCCTCCGCAGCGGAGAGCGCCGTGGGTTTGGCTGCCTCGGCTTTGGTTTCCTTGGCGTCGGCTATGGCCGCGTCTGTGGCTGCGGCAAGGGCTTCGGTAACGGCCTCTGCGGCCAGGGCGCTCGCTCTCTCTTCGCGGGCCTCTCGGCGGTCTTTGTCGGCCTCCTTCTCGTCCTTTCCGGCCATCTTGTCGTCGCGCTCGGCGTCCTTTTCGCGCCGTTTTGCTTCGGCATCATCGTCCTTTTCGCGTTCATA
>ERZ791802.1242-NODE-1242-length-20310-cov-4.080079_pt1 | contig 20310 bp, 18 predicted proteins | sample MGYA00510308_ERZ791802 | MGnify/ENA primary metagenome ERZ791802 (study PRJEB30046, sample SAMN00792028) | human gut metagenome | study: EMG produced TPA metagenomics assembly of the A metagenome-wide association study of gut microbiota in type 2...
TGGTCAACCGGCTTGCTTTCACAAGCCTCTGTCATCAGACAGGGGTGGTTGACAACCTCAAGAAAAAATTCTCAAAAATTATACGTGTGCCAAGGGAAATTTTTAGCGATCCAGACGGTCAAAATTCGTCGTCATCGCGTCGATCGTCAGTCAAGCGCTCTGTCCACCCGGCACTGGCATACGCTGCCTTTAATACCTCAGTACCGGTTTCGGCAAAAGCGGCCGGATCTGATAACGTACGACGATAAAAACGTGCACCGGCCAAACCTTGCAACAGTCCGATCATGGCTTTGGCCGTTGCGCGAGGCGCGTGGCTGTTGGTCGGAGTTTCCCGACGAAGATACTGTGTCATGGCTTCGATGATTTCTTCACGGGTTTTGACCGGATGCATATCACCAAAAAGTCTTGCATCAACGTCAGCCAACACCCAAGGCGTCTTGTATGCAGCTCGCCCCATCATGACCCCGTCAACTTTTTCCAGTAGCTCTTCAGCTAACGCCAAATTGTCAATCTGGCCGTTAATTACAATCGTTGCTTCTGGGAAATCGCGCTTGAGATCGAAAGCCACTTCTCGTCTTAAAGGCGGAATCTCACGATTTTCTTTTGGACTGAGACCTTTGAGCCAGGCGTTTCTCGTGTGTACGATAAAGGTGCGAACGCCTGCCTGCATCAATTCGCCCACAAAGTCTCGCACAAAGCCGTAGTCTTCAATCTTGTCGATACCGATGCGATGCTTAACCGTCACGTCAATGTCGACCACATCCATCATGGCTTTACAGCAATCGGCCACCAACTTGGGCTCACTCATCAAGCAAGCTCCAAAGGAGCCTCTTTGCACACGCTCGCTCGGACAACCGCAATTTAGATTAATTTCGTCGTAGCCCCAATCTTGCGCAATTTTTGCACAACGAGCTAAATCGGCCGGATCACTTCCCCCGAGCTGAAGCGCAACGGGATGCTCTTCGGCGTTGAAATCCAAGTGTCGATGTTGATCTCCGTAAATGATGGCTCCCGTTGTGACCATCTCGGTATATAGCCTTGCGTGCCAAGTCAGTTGCCGATGGAAATATCGGCAATGCTTATCGGTCCAATCAAGCATGGGCGCAACACAAAAGCGCCAAGGGTTATGTTGTGTCATCGTATTTAAAAAGCCACTCGCGACAACAAGGCCGCGAGTGGCTAGTAGGAGTTTTATATCACGTTGTTGTTCATTAACGGCCTACAGCGTAGTCACGCAAGCGTTCGGCAAAATCCGGGCTGCGCAACTTACGGATCGCGGCACTTTCAATTTGACGAACACGTTCACGTGTCAGTCCCATTGAACGGCCGACTTCTTCGAGCGTATGGTCGTGGCTTGTGCCAATACCATAGCGCAGACGAAGCACCGTAGCTTCACGTTCGGACAGTCTGTCCAAAGAGCGCTTAATTTCCTCTTCCATTGCCGTGATCATGAAACGACGTTGCGGATCGAGGTCTTCATCACCGCGAACGAAATCCAACTTCGTGGCGTCTTCATCATCACCGATCGGCGCATCAATGGATTCCACGCCGCGCATGGCTTGAATCAACAATTGCACCTTCGGCAACGGTACTCCGGACATTTCTGCCAATTCGTTATCCGAGGGTTGCTTGCCGTGCTCTTGCAAGTATTTTTGCTTGATGCGGCGAATCTTGTTGTAGGACTCGGTCATGTGTACCGGAATGCGGATCGTGTTACCGTAATCGGCCACGGCACGCGTGACAGCCTGACGCACCCACCAGGTGGCGTAAGTCGAGAATTTATAGCCACGGCGATACTCAAACTTGTCAACAGCCTTCATCAAACCGAGATTACCTTCTTGGATCAAGTCAGGCATAGCCAAACCGCGATTGACATACCCCTTTGCGATGGAGATCACCAAACGCAGATTCGCTTCAATCATCTTGGCCTTAGCCTTAGAAAGACTGGCTTGAGCCACGGTCATGCTTCGATGAAGGTCGCGTTGTTCGGCAATCGACAAGCTCGCTTCTTTTTGAAGATCGCGCATACGCAATTGTTGCTCTTCAAAAACGCCGCGATATTGGGCCAAATAATCTGCCCAAGGTTGACCGGAGGCGATTTCATCATCGAGCCACTTCTCATCGCAGCAACGTTCGTTAAACGTGTGCACGAAATGCTCTTGCGACATATGGGCCTTGTTGACCAAGACGTCACGCATAGCGTACATCGTTTCGGTAACGTGGTTCATATGTTCGGCCAAAATGTCAGCCAAGTGCGTAACGGTCTTTACCGAGAAACGCACGATGGAGAGCTCGTCGGTGATATTTTGACGGGCATGCTCAAAAGCTTTGGCCTTCGAAGGATCGCCAAAATTGGCACGCATCTGCTCAAGGTAAGAGCCCAAACGCATGAACATTTCCAAAGCGCGCTCTTTCATCTCCTCGAGCTGCTCAACGGTCATGGCAGCTGCGCCGATGTCGGTATTCAAGTCGCCGTCTTCCTCGACGTCCTCACCGGTCACATCCGTGAAACCGTCAATCACGTTGTCGATTGTTTCGGTGTTGTCACGCACCTTTTCGGCTAAATTCAACAACTCTTGAATCGACAAGGGCGACATCAACACGATTTGAACCAAACGTGCACGGTGTTGTTCGATGCTCTTGGCGACTTCAATTTCACCTTCGCGGGTCAAGAGCTTGTGGCTACCGACACCGCGCAAGTAGGCGCGCAAAGGATCCTTGGACAGGCCTGCGGATTCTTCCGGCGTCAAAATCGTTGCGGCATCTTCTTCATCGATGTCATCATCAACGGTTGCTTGTTGCTCCGCGAGCATTGCAATCGTGTCTTCATCGGGCGTTTGATCGAACACCTGAACGCCGAAGCGAGCCAAACCCAACGTAATTTCACCCAAAGCATCTTCACTGCGAAGAGCACTTTCAGGCAATAAGTCGTTAATTTCGGCAATCGTTACCCAACCGCGCGAACGGCCGAAGCGAACCAACTGACGGTAACCGTTTTCCGCCCCCTCTTCGGTTTCTACTTCGGCAGGCAAAAGATCCGCTAAGGGATCCTTGCGCTTTTTACCGCCACGACGCTTCGGAATGACTTCTTCAACAATGTCGCTATCTTCGTCACTCATAGCCTCATCGGCGAAGTCTTCGACATCGGCAAGATCTTCCAAATCCTCTTCCAATGCCTCCTCGTCAGAGCCGGCCTGCTCTTCGAGTTGCAATTCACCCTTGAGTTTGAGCTTGATATTGTCATGCGAGCGGATCCACTTCATGAAATCTGCGTCAGAGAGCATCTCTTCGGCAAAGGCTTCATCCAAGTCGTCTTGCAACTCAACTTCGTTTTTAGCAGAAGCACGAGTCTTCTTGGCAGACTTGGCCGCTTTTTTGACAGTCGATTTCGTCATAATCTAGATATCTAAAATGAACATTCACCGGCCGTTGATCACTAGCAACGTGACTCTTAGATATAAAGGGCGCTTTAAATCGGAGCAAATAACCCCGAGACGGTTTGTAATATTCAATAAACCGAACACAGAAACAATATGAGCGCTCTTAGCCTTTAAGCCGCTTGCGGCATCAACAACGGTTGACAAACTACACCGACCACACTCTCGTACAGTCGGAACGCAAAAAACTTAATCATTGCCGATTTTTCAGGCGCTTTTCGACCTAATCGGACAAAATTCCCAACAGTCGGTATCTTGGCTAAGAGAATAGAAAAGAATTGTTCGTCACAAGACGATAGGCCGATCACCTACTGCGAACTTATCAAGATACACTAAGATGATCTCATCTGTGTAAAAACTTAATAAGTTTCCTTAAGATTATTGATTTAGATCAACCTTTTAAATACAACTCCGTCCGGTCATCGTGATCCAAGAAGCCACGAAGCTTATTGGCACGACTTGGGTGACGAAGCTTGCGAAGGGCCTTGGCTTCGATCTGACGAATTCTTTCGCGAGTAACGACAAATTGACGGCCCAGCTCTTCGAGTGTGTGCTCGGTATTGGTATCAATACCGTAGCGCAACATCAAAACCTTCGCTTCGCGAGGACTCAGCGAGGCCAGTACTTCGTGAATGACTTGCTTGAGGTTATCGTTTTCAACGTTTTGTAGCGGCCCGCTCGTCTCCTTGTCTTCGATAAAGTCCACAAGGTGCGTATCCTCATCGTCGCCGATCGGCAAATCGATCGAAATCGGATCTCGTCGAGCTCGCATGATGGTGCGTACACGTTGTTCAGACAAACCGACCTCGTTGGCAAGATAGGCGTACGAGGGTTCTTTGCCGAATTCTTGTTGATATAGGCGCGAAATGCGCATGATTTTGTTGATGTTTTCAACCATGTGCACAGGAATACGGATCGTGCGGCCCTGATCGGCCAATGCGCGAGTAATCGATTGACGAATCCACCAGGTTGCATAGGTTGAGAACTTATAGCCGCGACGATACTCAAACTTGTCCACGGCTTTCATCAATCCGATGTTGCCTTCTTGGATAAGATCCAAGAATTGCAGACCGCGATTGAGATAATGTTTGGCAATGCTGATCACCAGGCGCAAATTGGCCTGAACCATCTCTTGCTTGGCTTGCTGCACTTCGCGCTCGGCCTCACACATCTTTTGGTACAACTCCTTCATGCGACCAAATGACATGCGCACTTCATCGTTGAGTCGATCAACCGAGTCACGCAATTGCAACAGGACGGGCAAGTTTCGCTTTAAGGCTTCGGCATAAGCTTTATCGCCCTCGGCCCACTGTTGAAGCACTTTAGGTGAAAAATGCTGTTCGTGCAAAAGCTCTTCGAGATCTTCGCGAGGCATGCCGACGGCACTGACACAAATATCAAAAATTTGCTGATCAATGCGGCGGAAGGCTTCGGCTTTGTCATGAATCAGATCCGATAACGAACGCACGGTGGCCTCAGTAAAACGCACTCGCAGCAACTCTTCCTTGATGGCATTTTCTAGCGCCGTGCGATCCGAGGATTCTTCAGGCAACGTCAACAAATTTTGATAGTAGCCTTCGCACGTTTTCATGATTTCAAGCGTTGCGTCCTTGAGTTCTTGCAATTGCTCAGAACTCATCGCTGAAGCACCGATACCAACTTCCTCAGTGTCGTCTTCTTCGTCGCCTTCCTCAACCGAATCGGTTTCCTCTCCATAGACTTGCTCTTCATCTTCATCAATTGTGAAATCTTCGTCAGCAAGTCCATCGACAAACGCTTCGATACCGATCTCCCCATTTCTAACCATCTCGGCCATCTCAAGCATGGCTTTCAGAGCCACGGGACAATCGGCAATCACCTCCATGGTCGCCTGCACGCCTTCCTCGATGCGCCTTGAGACGGCAATTTCTTCCTCTCGAGACAAAAGCGGAACGACGCCCATTCCGCGCGTGTACATCGTCATGGGGTCAGTGGAGCGTGAGACGTCACTTTCTAAAATGGACAGCGCCTCTTCCTCATCGCCTTCGTCATCGTCGTCAACTAACGACAAGGGCGAATCATTTAAGAGGATTTCTTCTTCAGCAGGCGCTTCGTCTAAAACCTGAATACCTAAGAAATGGAACGCATGCTCGAGTTTTTCAACCGCATCGTCTGCGTCTTCATGCTCGGGCACAACTTCAGAAAGTTCCGAGTACGTGACAAACCCAGTTTTCTTCGCCTTGACAATTAAAGCGCGCAATTTTTGCAAACGCTCTTGCGAGGATTCGTCGTGATAGACCTTCTCTAAAGACTTTCTTAAACGCGTCTTTTTACGTTTGACGGATTGGGATTCCGAGGCTGGCTCACTTTGAGCATCAACGAAAGCGGCCGGTTCATCAAACAAAATTTTGATGGTCGCTTCAGTCGTTTGTTCTTGTTTTAAGGCGTCTTGAGTTTCTAACGCTTTTTTCTTACGTGTGGCCATAGGTGCACGCTACCTCAAACGTATGCCGCACGCTTTTTTTGGGAAGGAGAATCACAGGCGTTGGCCTAAAAATTCTCAGAACGGCATAGGGAGTTTTTAGATGAAAGTTCGATTGATTATAAGTTGTTTTGACGCCCAATGCTGAACCCTAAGGGGAAACGATGTCTATTGTTTTTGATATCTTTAGGCCAAGCTACTTATGGGGTTTGTATGTGTACGTGCTCAGTACAAACGTTGTGTCATGACGACATCAACGGCACCGATTCGCTCGTCATTGAGCAAACGCTCGATTTCCTGTCGACGCTTCAACAGACGCATGAGAAACTCCGTGTCGGTTCTCTCACCTCGCTCATCTTGAATGAGCATTTCATTGATTTGCGCATTAAGCTGCGCCATTTCGAGCTTATAGAAAATGCATCGAATCTCAGAGGCTGCCATCTCTTCGGAAGCGGGAGCCCCAGGCTCATCGACCATGTCGGCAAGCAGTTCGTACACAGGCTCATTTTGTAAAAATGACAGCAAGTAGCCCGTAGTCATCACAAAGTCTTCGTCTTGCTCGATCGCATTGTGATCGCCTGCCAGATGCCACAGGCGCACGATTGCTTCTTCCCACTCATCGACGGCATCCAAGAGCTCATTTTCGATTTCAGCGGAAAATTGTAACAGCAGTGCCGGATAAATTAAAAAGCATTGAAGCAGGCGTCGCTTGATATTGGTCGAGACAGGACCGGCTTTTACGCTTTGCACCGGTCGCTTATAGCGCGCTCCTTGTCGGCTATCACGTCCATAACCCGGCGCCGGTTTGGTTTCCGTGCGCTTGACTTCTAATAAGGGCACTCCGCAAAGAGCGGCAAGTTCTGACGGCTCCATCCGAACAGCCGTTGCCAACTCCATCACAAGCATGTGACGAAGCGCATGGGCGGTCATGCTCTGCAGTAAAGGTTTTGCGATTGCCACGGCCTGCGAACGCTCCTCGGCCGTGCGAAGTCCACGACCGGCAGAAACTTCTCGCACGATATCCATGACGAAAAATTTCGAGAGCGGGAAAGCCGCTTTGAGTTGCGACTCAAACGCATCGGCCCCTTGCGCTTTAATCAGACTGTCAGGGTCCTCTCCTTCGGGCAACATCACAAAGTAGGCCGACTGATCATTATTAATAATGGCCAGGGTCGATGTCATGGCTCGCCGTGCAGCCTTAAAGCCTGCGGCATCGCCGTCAAAGGAGAAATAAACGTGGTCAGAGAGCTGAAAGAGCTTGCGCACATGCTCGGGCGTAATGGAAGTCCCCAATGCCGCCACCGTCTCGGTAAAGCCGGCTTGAGACATCTGAATAACATCCATGTAGCCTTCGCAGACAATAGCTCTGCCCTTTTTATGAATAGCATCTCGACCTTCATAAAGACCGTAGAGCTCTTGGCTTTTGTGATAAACAGGCGTTTCAGGTGAATTCAGATATTTGGGTTGTTCGTCACCTTTCATCGTTCGCGCACCAAACCCAATCACTTGCCCTCTCGGGTTTCTGATCGGGAACATAATGCGCTCACGGAAGCGATCATAGAGTCGGCCGTCTTTTTCAATCACCAGACCGCATTCTTGAAGCTTCGGATCACGGTAGGCCTGGCCCGGGAAAATGGCTTCAATGCCCTGCCAGCCCGATGGCGAGAATCCCAGTAAGAAACGGTTTACGGTTTCTTCGGTTAATCCTCGACCGCGAATATACTCAATAGCCGGCCTCTCACGCAGTAACGTTTCGTGATAATAGTCGGCTGTTTGAGCCAAAAAGTCCGTGAGAGTCTTACTTTGCGCCTGCCGCTTTTTCTCAAAAGGATCCTGAGGCACTTCCATGCCGAGCTCATCAGCGAGCTCTTTAATCGCTTCCGGGAAAGTCAGTCCCTTATATTTCATCAAAAAGGTAATAGCCGTTCCCTTTTCGCCGCAACCGAAGCACTTAAAAAATTGCTTGGAGGCATTGACGGCAAAAGAGGGCGTCTTTTCCTTATGAAAAGGACAACACGCCATCCAGTTGGCACCTTTGTGCTGCAACTTGACGTAACGGCCGATCACGTCCACGATGTTGGTCCGTGATAAAACCTCTTGGATAAAACTCTCGGGAATCATGCGCAGACGCTACCTTGCAGTTTTATGCGGTCAACTTTTGTTTAATTAAAGCCGAGACCTTGCCCATGTCAGCTCGACCCGTAAGCTTACCCTTGAGCATGCCCATCACTTTACCCATACCGGCCATGCCCGTTGCGCCCGTGGCGGCAATGGCTTCGTCGATCATGGCCAAAATTTCTTCATCGGTAAAAGGCTTGGGCAAATATGCAGACAAAACAGCGATTTCGGCTTCTTCTTTTTGAGCCAAGTCTGCTCGGCCAGCGGCCGTATATTGTTCGATGGAGTCGTGACGTTGTTTGACGAGCTTAGCAATGACTGCAATGATGTCGTTGTCTTTGCACTCGATACGTTCGTCAACTTCTTTTTGCTTGATTGCAGCCATCAACAAACGAATAGCACCCAAACGAGCACTGTCGTGGGCCTTCATGGCGGCTTTCATGTCAGCCATGATGGTTTCTTTAATAGACATCTTTATCTCCAACAAGAAAAAACGCGTGCAAGAAACTCTAACTGACAGAGCTTTGCACGCGTGATTATGGCTACGGCACAATGGCCGAGCCCGGATGAGTGCCCCTAGCGGCACTGCACCCACTCAAAATTCCGATCTCGAAATTAGTAGAGCTTCTTGGGCAACATTTGGCTGCGCAAGCGCTTGTAGTGACGCTTGATAGCAGCAGCTTTCTTGCGCTTGCGTTCGGCCGTGGGCTTTTCATAGAATTCACGGGCACGCAATTCGGTCAAAAGACCGCTCTTTTCGATCGTACGCTTGAAACGGCGCAGAGCGGTTTCAAACGGTTCGTTTTCTTTTACACGAATAGTGGGCATCAGGCACCTTACCTGTCAAATTAAAATGGTTGCGGTAATGTTTTACCGATCTGATCGACATGCGAAAACCATCCCGGAGGTTTCGCGCGATCTCCGAAAGTGTTTAATTTTACATAAAATGCTGATAAAAGAAAGTGCTTTGTATCTTTTTTCTTGCAAGGCGTTTACTGTATACTACTTATCTTTATGATTTTAAAAAGAATTTAAGAATTTTATGTTGATCCTAGGTATTGAATCTTCGTGTGACGAAACCGGTCTTGCGCTCATTGACAGCAAAGCAGGTCTGCTTGCTCATGCCGTGTACACACAAATTGACATGCATAAACTCTACGGCGGTGTTGTGCCCGAGTTAGCCAGTCGAGACCATTCGGCGTGTCATCCCTCTTTTAGAAGAAGTGTTGCGAGAGGCCGGTCGCACTAAAGAAGAGCTCGATGCAATTGCGGTCACTCAAGGTCCCGGCTTGGCCGGAGCGCTCCTTGTGGGAGTGAGCATTGCACACGCTTTAGGTTTTGCGCTCGATATTCCTGTTGTCGGCATCCACCATATGGAAGGCCACCTACTGGCCAATTTGTTGGCAGACCCGGCTCCTGAATTCCCGTTTATTGCCCTGTTGGTCTCGGGTGGCCATACACAGATCATGAAAGTCAGCGGATTCGGTCAATATGAACTCTTGGGCGATACGCTTGACGATGCCGTTGGAGAAGCTTTTGATAAAACCGCGCAATTGCTCGGCATGAGCTACCCCGGCGGCCCAGCAGTGAGTGCATTAGCTGAAAAAGGCACGAGTGGAGCCATTGACTTACCGCGCCCGATGTTGCACTCGGGCAATCTGGACATGAGTTTCTCAGGGCTTAAAACAGCCGTTCTGACAGCAGTTAAGAATGCCGAAAACCCAGAAGATGAAACGTTTCGCGCAAACCTTGCGCGAGGCTTTGTGGACGCTGTGGTTGATGTCTTGGCCGCCAAAGCTGTCAAGGCCATGAAGCAAAACAAAATGAAAACACTTGTGGTCGCCGGTGGCGTCAGTGCTAATAAACAGCTACGCAATCGTCTTGTCTACGAAATGAAAAAGCGCGGCATGACGGTCTTTTTCCCGCCGTTAAAGCTTTGTACCGACAATGGTGCGATGATTGCCACAGCGGGACTTGAACGCTTAAAGCATATGAAACCCGAAGAGATCCAAGCGCACTTTAAGAATCTGAAATTTGGCGTCAAGCCTCGTTGGCGCCTTAAGGAGGCTGCGCAAGACCTGCGCTAACAAAAAAAAGCGCTTGAGTTCAACCCAAGCGCTTCTTTTTCGTTAGCTGATTAGTTAAATATTGTGGCGTGACGTCTGACCATGAAAACGCTTAGCGTTAAAAGCGCCACGATGAACAGGAACGCGCCGGGCAACGAAATGCTCGAAGAGATGGCACCGATGATTGCCGGACCGGCCAAAAGACCACCATAGCCGATCGTAGAGACCGTCGTAATCGCAGTTACCGAATCTTCTCCCTTATCTCTTGAGGCTGCCGAGATGATAATCGGAGCCAAGTTGGCAATACCCAACCCCATCACAAAGAGACTGGCAAAAAGCACCCACGGTTGCGGATACAACACCATCAACACGAGCGTTGAGATCATCAAACCTAAGCCCACGGTCAACACAAACTGTGCACCACGCTTCATGATGAGCTTGTCGCCTAAAAGGCGCGAGGCCGCCATGGCAATCACAAAGAGCGTGTAACCGATCGGACTCATTTCCTGAGCAACGCCACCTTCGTCACGCAAGTAAATGGCGCTCCAATCAAGCATGGCTCCTTCGGCCAAAAAGACGGCTGCACAGACAAATGCCAATAGAAGCACCGGGCCCTTAAACGCTAACTGGAAGGAGCCGCTATCCTTCTTATCATTGGATTTTTGAATTTTTTCATTTCGCACGTTGCGAAGCACAGCAATGATCGTTGCACTAAGTGCAGCCATCAAAAGCGAGATGGTCGTAAACGGCGTTACGCCCAGAACTAATAAAGCGGCAATACAGCCGGCAGCGAACACTTCACCGATTGAGTATGCAGCGTGCATGCCCGACATCAAACGAGTCCCGTTACGCTTTTCCAGATGAGTGCCGTAAATGTTGGCGCTGACTTCCAAGCACCCTAAACTGATCCCGTACAAAAAGAGCGCAATGCATTCAAAATAATAATTAGGCATCCAAGCCAAGAGCACTAAAAGTGCGCAGGAGATCAAACCGGAGGCAGCAATCGCATTACGGCAACCCATTTTCTTAGCTAAAGAGCCTGCCAACGGCATCCCGACAAAGGAACCCACGCCGAGTCCAAGCAACAAAACGCCCAAAATCATCGGCGTTAAAGATAAACCTGATTGCACGAAAGGAATAAGCGGAGCCCAAGAGGCTACGGTAAAGCCACCCGTGAAGAAACCGATTCGGGCCGCCCAAAGCTCGGCACTGGAAACACCGTTAGCAGAGGCCACATTCGCGGCACGAGTCTTATTAATAAGAGGCTGAGTGTTATTAGGTTGGAGTACACTAATGTCGTGTTCAGCTACAGAAGTGGAACCGACAGGCTTTTGCTTTAGAGATAACGACATAAAAATCAAAACGTTGTTGAGTTGCTTATAATTATCCGATCAAATATTTGTTCCTTCGAGTTTGATTCCATCAAAATTTTGATAGCCTATTATGTCTTTATCCATCGATGAAATTCATTCCTTTGTGGCAGTTGCCGAGAGCGGCTCTTTTTCTGAAGCGGCACGGCGTTTAAGACGAGCTCAGTCAGTGGTCTCCGTACACATTTCAGGACTGGAGGCAGAATTGGGCTACAAGCTCTTCGACCGCACGCCAAAACCGGTCCTGACGACTCGAGGTCGTGAGCTATTGGCCAATGCCAAGCGTATTTTGGTCGAGAGTCAGCGCTTTGAGGCTCGCGCGGCCGCACTTCATGAAACGGAAACGCCTTCTTTATATATGGGAATTGACTTGGTGCTTGAAGCCCCTATCATGCTCGATCTTCTCAAAGAATTTTCGAAAACATTTCCTTCGGTGCGTCTGCAAATTGAAAATATTTCGAGTTCTGAAGCTCAGTGGTTTTTCCGAAAATCAAACATGAAACTTGCACTTGTTTTCTCAGAAGAGCCGTCGCTTGAAAGTGAGGAAATGGTACTCGGCCATTCCGAACAATTGCTTGTTGTGGCGAAAAATCACCCATTGGCACAAATGGAAAATCCAACGGTTGATGATCTGCGTCAATACCGTCAAATTGTTGTGAACGCCCGAGATCCTGAATCGCCCTCGCCAACGATTATCAATCCGTTCCATTGGGAAGTCGACAGTGGTATCTGGGCTTTGGGACTCGTTGCGCGCGGCGTGGGTTGGACCATATTGCCCAAATCGCTTTTAATCGGAAAGTTTACCTTCAGAACAACAGTTACCACCATCAAAGCTCCGTTTGCGATACCGGCCAGCCGCCTTGTCCTTCGTACTAAAAAGGATGAAGTTCCGGACAAAATCGTCTCATGGTGGGCAAACTCAATTAATAAATACAAAAATAAACTCGGAATCGACGTAGCCGCTTAACCCACTGCCCGATTCTTCGAAGCGGTCCCCCGTATTTTCTTTGATGGAAATTCTCAATGCTTCGGTCAATTAATTGACTGAAGCATTGCTATTAATATTAGGCGTTATATCGAACGGGCTTGAACACACATATTAAAAAAGGGCGCCCAAAGGCGCCCCTAAACTCAAGGAGCCAAGTTTAAATTAGTGTTTATGCAGCACTACTGTTTTCATCGTTTGCGAATCTATTGGCTACAAGACCCCAGAACGTCCAACCTAAGAAGGTGGCGATGGAGCCCCAGAACACTTCGAAGTAGCCCGTGGAGATCAAAGCGTAGAAGCTATAGGCAGCACCGATCAAAGCGGCGAAGTTGTACAACTTCGCCTTAGCAGGATCGACCTTGGCTTGCTTCATAATGACACCGACGGCAGCCATCGAGAGGATGTACGGCATGATGTTCGTCACCACGGCCAAGTCAACCAACATGTTAAATTGCTTGAACAATGCTGGGCTGATGGTCATCAAGCAGAAGCCCGTTTGGATCGTCGTAATGATGATCATACCGGCGATCGGAGCACCGTACTTATTCACACGAGCAAAGACCTTCGGGAACAAACCGTCAACGGCGGATTGTTGGAAGACCTTAGCAATCGTAAATTGCCAACCGAGCGTGGAACCGGCGCAAGACAGCACCAACAAGCCCATCACGACCTTACCGATGGCAGGCGAGAACATGTGAGCAAACACTAAGCCGAACGGAGCGTTACTGGCGACCAATTGTTCATTGGGCACAATACCGGCGATGATGTTCGTAGAGGCAATATAGATGATTGCCACACCGATCGTAGCGGCCATCACAGCAATCGGAACGTTCTTTTCAGGATTGTCAATGGCGTCACTATTGGCGCAAGCACTTTCCAAGCCCAAGAAAGCCCACAACGTCATCGAAATGGAAGCGCCAACAGCCGTGAAGAACGGTTGATTGTGCGGGTTCCAGCTGGCGACGTAGAGGTCCGGATCAAACCAGAACCAACCGATAACCGACAAGGTGAGCACGGGGATGATCACGCACCAAACGGCAAAAGAGCTCAATTTACCCGTGATGCTGGCGCCCAAGAAGTTCGAGCACGTGCAAATCCAAATCACGGCAATGGTTGCGATACAGACTTGAATCGGAGTCAATTCCACTTCCAAGAAGCTTGCACCGTAGCCGACGCAAGTAATGGCAATGGCGATGTTGGCAAAAAGCAGCGAGACACCGTAGGTGTAGTTGGCCATGAAGTTACCAGACTTGCCGAATGCGTATTCGGAGTAACCGCCCATCCCGGGACGTTTACTGAACATACCGCATTTGGCAAAAGCGTAGGCCAAGCACAACGAGCCGACAGCCGTCACCAACCAAGACAAGATGGAAATCGTACCGACTTCAGCAAGTTTCGTCGGCAACATCACGATGCCCGAGCCCATCATGTTAATAGCGGTTAAAAGCGTTAACTCGAAAACGCTCATCTTAGATCTGTTTTGAGACATGGTATTTTTTTCCTTCTGCAGGCAAAGATCGCCCTAGAGATCGCACTCTAAGGTGCGATCTCTGCCTTATCATTTCAAGAAAATCGTTAATTGAGAGTTGCGATTACTTCGTTAACACGTAACCGTAAGCGCGCTTGCGGCCGTCTTCATCCTGTTGGATGTAAACACCTTGCAATTCAGGCGAGAAGCCCGGCATACGGTTAATACCCTCTTCGAGAGCAAGGAAGTACTTCAACACTGCATCACCCCAGACTTCACCCGGTACGCAGCAAAGCACACCCGGCGGGTAGGGCAAAGCACCTTCAGCCGCGACACGACCTTCAGCATTTTCAAGCGCAACGAGTTCAGCATGGCCACGCATAAACTCGTAGTGAGCTTGTTGCGGATCCATGGCAACTTTCGGGAAGTGAGCCTTGCGGAACATTTCCTTTTGAAGTTGCTTAACGTTGCGGCTCTTATAGAAGTCGTGCATTTCTTGGCACAATTGACGGATCGTGTAACCGCGATAGCGTTCTTCGTTAGCACGATAGACGCTCGGCAACACTTCAGACAACGGTGCATCGGCTTCGAGCAACTCTTCAAAACGCTTGATTTGAGAGACCAATTGGCGCATCTTGGCCATGTCTTCAGCAGGCGTTAAGAGGAAAAGAATGGAGTTAAGGTCACACTTTTCCGGAACGATGTTGTTTTCACGGAGGAAGTTAGCAAGAATCGTGGCAGGCACACCGAACGAGTCATACTCACCGGTTTCAGCCTTAATACCCGGCGTCGTCAAGAGCAACTTGCAGGGATCCACGAAGTATTGCTTCGGACCATAGCCTTCAAAAGCGTGCCACTTTTGCCCCGGCTCGAAGGCGAAGAACTTCAGATCTTGAGCCATTTCATCGGTGTCAAAGCTTTCCCACGGCTTGCCGTCGACCATCGGCGGAACGAACGGACGGATGAGGTTGCAGTTCTTCAACAAGAGCTTACGGGTTTCAATACCCACCTTCACGCAATCGAGCCACAAATCGCGACCGAGTTGGCCTTCGTGCATCTTGGCGTTGACGTCCAAGGCAGCAAAGAGCGGATAGAAGGGGCTCGTAGAAGCGTGCATCATGAAAGCGTTATTTAAGCGCTTGTGCGGCACATAACGTTCTTGGCCCTTAATGTGGCTGTCTTTCTTGTGAATTTGAGACGTTTGCGAGAAACCGGCTTGTTGCTTGTGAACAGATTGCGTCACGAAGATACCCGGATCTTCAGGACCGAGGTCAAGCAACAGCGGCGAGCAGTCTTTCATCATCGGGATGAATTGTTCGTAACCCACCCAAGCCGAGTCAAAGAGGATGTAGTCACAGAGGTGACCGATCGTATCGACCACTTGACGGGCGTTGTAGATCGTACCGTCATAGGTGCCCAATTGAATCACGGCCAAACGGAACGGACGCTTTTGGTCGGCCTTTTCAGGAGCGACTTCGCGAACCAAACCACGCAAGTACTCTTCGTTGAAGCAGTGTTGATCAATGCCACCGATGAAGCCATAGGGATTGCGGGCCGTTTCCAAATACACCGGCGTAGCACCGGCTTGCAACAATGCACCGTGGTGATTGGACTTATGGTTATTGCGGTCAAACAGTACCAAGTCGCCCGGGGTTAACAAAGCGTTCAAGACAACCTTGTTAGAGGCAGAAGTACCGTTTAAGACGAAGTAAGTTTTGTCGGCGTTATAGACCTTCGCGGCAGCTTGTTGAGCGGCACACGGTGCGCCTTCGTGAATCAACAAGTCGCCCATCGAAACGTCGGCGTTACACAAGTCGGCACGGAAGACCGATTCGCCGAAGAAGTCATAGAAAGCACGACCAGCAGGATGACGACGGTAGAAAGCTCCGCCTTGGTGCCCCGGGCAGTCAAATTGAGCGTTACCGGCAGCAACATACTCCGTGAGGCTGCCGAAGAAGGGCGGAAGGAGTCCGTCTTCATACTTTTGAGCGGCCGTATCAACTTGACGGCCATAGAGTTCACGGTTGGTTTCGTTACCGTCGAATACACCGCGGAGGTCACCGACCGGAACACATTCTTGAGCAGTAGCGTAAGCAAAAACGGGAATATCGAAGTGCGAGTTCTTGACGGCATCAAGCTTACCTTCGGCAATGTCTTTGGCAGTCAAAACGATCGCGGAGACTTCCGTGAGATCGGCGCAGTCAAAGTTCACGACTTCGCGTTGAGAACAAAACGTATTTTCAATTCCGCTGCTTACAGCAATTTTGAGTTGTTTCATGATTAAGCCTTCTGTGCGCTGCACGCGCGTTAAGCTGTTAAAAAATGTAACTAAACTCGCGCCAAACGACCCGACAAACCGGCTCAGACGAAAAATAACCGATCAGCGATCAAATATGGACGAATTTTTAGGATGAATAAGCGAGAGCTGACGAGTCAGTCTCAGTGTCACCTGCGCGATTGCAGGCGCCCGTAAGGCTTAGAGAATGGTTGAGGCGGAGAAACGTTGCCAGCTGAAGCAGGAGCGGCAAGCGAAACACATAATATGCCGTATTCGTCTGGTTACGGCGTTCTGCATGTACGGATTGACGTGCATAATAGCCTCCTATTAAAGGTTAACACTATGGCAAACGCCTTAGTAAGGATCGCAGTTTAGTTGCGCAAAAGCAACTGACCAATCACACTTTTTTGACGTAAATCAAAAAAAAAACACCAAATTACTTTGTAACCTGGCTGCAAAAATCATTTGAAATCAATCAGATATCATTTCGTACGTGTAATTTTGCACGGGTAACGTCAAGTTGTGCAATACACGTTCAAGCAAAATTCCTTGGCGAGAATCGTACTTGTAGCCAAATGTTGCTCGAATGCCTTGCAGGATAAATTGCGCGGCACGATCAATGGCCATCGGCAAACTGTCACCTTGCATCAAAGCCCCGGTAATAACGCTCGTGAAGGCATCTCCCGTGCCGGGATAGTGAGCAGGCAGATACGCACAGGTTACTTTCCAGTAGTGTCCGCTTTGACGACTATAGGCAAAGACGGAGGTCTTGCTGGGATCGCATGCCATCGGCACTCCGGTCACAATCACCGTATCGGGCCCATTTTCAGAGAGCTCGCACATCAGCTTCCTCATGTCTTCAGTCGACACCTGCGGCTCATAGGGCTTATCGAGCAAGTAATAAAGCTCTGTCAAATTGGGCGTTACCACATCGGCCTTGCGGATTAAAGAACGCATTCTGCCAACCATTTCTGCATCAATGGCTTGATAAAGACGACCGTTATCGCCCATGACCGGATCCACGACAACCAACGTCTGCGGTTGACGGAAATCATCAATAAAGCTCTCAATGATGTCAATTTGTGCTGGCGAGCCTAAATAGCCCGTATAAATCGCATCAAATCGAGCATCGAGCGACTTCCACGATTCGATGATTTTGCTCATCTCATCGGTTAAATCCAAAAAAGTGAATTTTGGAAACTGTGTGTGATTGGACAACACTGCCGTGGGCAGGGCGCTCACTTCAAAGCCCATTGTTGACAAGATGGGCAACACAACCATCAATGAGACTCGACCGTAGCCCGAGAGATCGTGCACGGCGGCTATTCGCTTAACTTGAGGGGTTTCTATCATTTTTATCGTCCTTTCAGGGTTATTGTGCGATGGCACAGTCCACGGGTTTAGCGCCCAAATGCTCCGTTAAAACGGACGGAGCAATTTTGACGATAAAGCCGCGACGGCCACCGTTGATATAGATCGCGTCTAAATCCAAAATACTTTGTTGTACGAACACTGGCATCTTCTTGCGAGTACCAAAGGGCGAGGTTCCGCCCACCTGATAGCCACTGTTTCTTTGCGCTTGCTCGGGCTTGCACGGCGCAATGTGCTTAACACCGACTTGTCGAGCAAGATTTTTCGTGCTCACTTCGCAGTCGCCATGCATAAGAATCACCAAGGGCTTGGCATGCTCGTCTTCCATAATGAGCGTTTTGACAACCGAGTGATGATCGACACCCAACACGTCAGCGACAACGGCCGTGCCGCCATGCTCAATATAGTCGTATGAAAACGTCTCGAACGTGACTTTATGTGCTTTTAACCAATCGGAGGCAGGCGTTGCACTTTGATGTTTTTCTTTTGCCATCTATCACTCCTAAAGTCCTGCAGGCAACGGAAATGCGATGCGATCGGCTACTCCAGGCAGAGTTTCCACCGTCACTTCGCCCCGGTCTTTCAAATATTGCACTACGCCTTGAACCAAATGCTCGGGCGCAGAAGCGCCTGCCGTTAAACCGACTCGATCAATGCCTTCTAGCCAAGACGGCTCAATATCCTCTGCGCTGTCAATTAAAAAGGCTTTGACACCTTCGCGTTGCGCGATATCACGCAGACGCTTGGAGTTAGAACTTGAAGAAGAACCGATCACCAGCACAAGCTGCACCTGAGCGGCCAAAGCCTTAACCGCTTGTTGACGACTTTGTGTGGCGTAACAGATGTCAGCCGCAGACAAGGAACGAATCTTGGGGAATTTTTCTTTTAACCAAGCGATGACTTCTTTCGTCTCATCAGTCGATAAGGTTGTCTGCGTGACGTAACCCACTTTTTCAGGATCGGGAACTTGCAGCTGCTGCACTTCCTCCAATGTGTAGACACGATAGATGTTGTCTTTGACTTGACCCATGGTGCCTTCCACTTCTGCGTGGCCCTTGTGTCCCACCACGATGACACTAAGTCCCTCGCTATGCATTTTGATGACTTCACGATGCACTTTGAGCACCAAGGGACAAGCTGCGTCGAAAATCCTCAAAGGACGCGACGCAGCATAATCCTTGACTTTTTGCGGCACACCGTGAGCCGAAAGAATGACCGTAGCGCCGTCAGGTACTTCTCTTAAATGTTCAATGAAAATGGCCCCTTTTGCTTTTAACTCATTGACAACTGTCTTGTTATGCACAATTTCGTGGCGAACATAAATGGGGCGGCCATAAACTTCAAGCGCACGCTCCACAATGGCAATCGCGCGATTAACGCCGGCGCAAAATCCTCGGGGTTGAGCTAGCAATACATGCATGGTCATTATTTCCAATTTCAAATCTGCAACTTTGACAGTCTACAGTGTCACAAGCTTGCTTGGGAGAGACATTTGGCTAAAATAGGGACAAAATATCAAGACACCTCACTCGTTTCTGAGTTGAAATCGCAGGCTAAAAAGCATTTTCTTTTTTCTACATTTGCTCTGAGAGCCTCTCATGCGTATAATGCTCCGTACCGTTGAGCCCACCGAGGTGATAAAGAACTTCGGTCGGGTTGTTTTTGTTTAATTTTTTGACTGGAGTTAGCGATGGCACGAGTGTGTCAAGTCACCGGCAAAGCGCCGATGGTCGGCCACCGCGTCTCTCACGCAAACAACAAAACCAAGCGTCGCTTCATGCCCAATCTTCAATATCGTCGTTTCTGGGTTGAAAGCGAAAACCGTTGGGTTCGTTTGCGTTTGACGGCGGCTGGTCTTCGTACGGTCGATAAGCTCGGCATTGATGCGGTCTTAGCGGACCTGCGCGCCCGCGGCGAAATCTAATAGGAGTTCACCATGGCAAAGGGTAACCGTGAAAAGATCAAGTTAGAGTCGACCGCAGGTACGGGTCACTTCTATACGACGACCAAGAACAAGCGTACGAGTACGGGCAAGATGGAAATTTCCAAGTTTGACCCTGTTGCTCGCAAGCATGTTATCTACAAAGAAACGAAGCTCAAGTAATCGTTATCTTTGAATACCAAACTCCGGAACATCAAAATTCCGGAGTTTGTTTTTTCTGCCTCTATTTCTCCTCAAACCTCCCTAACGCATTGCGATCTTCTTGATACCGTTTCTCATCTTCAACGCTTATAATGAGAATGATTGTCACTATATAGGAGGAGTCGCCCACATCGCTCGGCGATGATTGGTGCGCAAAAAAATCATGATCGATACGACAAAATACGGCCTTTGATTCTTAGGTGGTGTACTGGTCGGCGCCTTGGGTGCCGTGGCTTTAACGCGTGGCAAATTGGATGTCAAACCGCTCGCAACCGATCTGCTTTCCACCGGTATGGACCTTCGAGACAAAGTCATGGCCGGCGTAGAAACGGTTAAAGAAGAGCTCTCCGATGTGGTTGCAGAAGCTGAAGTGCGCGCTCAAGAACGTAAACTCGCTAAAGAAGCTGCCGAAAGAGCTCCGGCTACCGCCCCTGCTCAAGACGTGACACAAGCCTAATCCGTCTTTTTTGTTTCGTTTGTAGTCGGATTTATCCTGCGCGACCGCCCGTTTCGCAGGATCTTTTGGTTGGAGCCCGTGCATGTTTTTTGAGAAAGTTCACAGATAAGCGAGCAGGAAGCCCGTCAATTTATTGGCGGGAGGAATGCGAGC
>ERZ791802.1316-NODE-1316-length-19341-cov-3.826714_pt1 | contig 19341 bp, 9 predicted proteins | sample MGYA00510308_ERZ791802 | MGnify/ENA primary metagenome ERZ791802 (study PRJEB30046, sample SAMN00792028) | human gut metagenome | study: EMG produced TPA metagenomics assembly of the A metagenome-wide association study of gut microbiota in type 2...
GCAACAGACTCATAATCTGGAGGTCCCTGGTTCAAGCCCAGGCTGGTCCACAAAGAAAAAGGCTGATTCCTAAGGGAATACAGCCTTTTTCTTTGTAATACCCCTCCAGTTATAAGTCCGTTGTTTTAGTAGTTTTAGTCTCAAGTTAGGCAATTGTTGACCTATTGTTGCCCCCAAACCAAGCAATTTAGAATTTACTCCTAAAAAGTATAATAAGAGAAAAAACTCATTTTATGAGTTGCTTATCATTCTAAACTTATTATATTTGCTCCCATAATCTAAAAAATGAAAGGTGATACTAGAGAAACAACATATTGATTTTGAACAGATTTATCTTTCTTATTTCTCGAAAATGAAACGTTTTGCCCGAGAATATGTCTTATCGGATGAAGATGCAGAGAATATAGTACAAGATGTTTTCCTCGATTTTTGGGAAAAGAAAGAACTATTGCCACTACCTATCAATATTCTGGCCTATTTATTCACTTCTATAAAAAACCGTTGCATTGACTTTCTACGGCACAAAATAGTGCAGAAAGAAGTAGAAAATAAAATGCAGGAAGAATATAGATTGACCTTACAAATGAAATATTATTCTTTAGGAGAATTAGATGAAGGGATTTTTGAAAAAGATGATGTAGAACAATTGCTCTCTAAAGTAATAGATTCGCTGCCTGAAAGATGTAGAGAGATATTTTTGAAAAGTAAGATAGAGGGCAAAAAGCAAAAGGAAATAGCAGAAGAGATGAACATTTCAATTAATACGGTTGAAACTCAGATGGGAATTGCCTATAAAAAGCTACGAAACGAACTAAAAGACTATTTTCCTCTTTTTATCTTTCTGTATTATTTGTAACCTGAACAAAAAAAGTGATTTTCTTTTAGCGGATTCTTTTTCTACATTCGTCTATACTATGAATTAAGTCATAAAAAGATGGATGAACGTATATTAAAATATTTCCAAAACAGCCTAGCACCCAATGAGAGGTTGCTACTTCTTCGTGAAATAGAGAAAAATGAGGAGCTAAAAAAGCAGTTTGCCGAGTATCAGAATATCCAGGCATTACTGAACTTATCCTCACACACAGAAGATAAGAAAGAGGGAAAAACAAGCTATCAACATTTCCAAAAACGGATAAAAAGCAAAAAAATGCGTATTTGGCTGGTGAAAACAATGAAATATGCAGCTGCAATACTCATTTTAATGATAAGCACATATCAGCTATCTATTTGGCAGATGTCACATAAGCTACAAGATGACTTCCAAGTGCAAACCAATACTTTATATGTACCAGCCGGGCAACGTGCTTGTATATCTTTGCAAGATGGTACCGTGGTCTGGTTAAATGCTCAATCGACCTTGACCTACCCCTCGCATTTTTATGGAAAGGAAAGAACTGTTTCCATTATAGGCGAAGCCTTTTTTGAAGTAGCCAAAGACAAAAACAGACCTTTCATCGTAGCGGCTCAAGATGCGAAAATACAAGTATTAGGAACAAAATTCAATGTATATAGCTATCCGGATAGCAAACAAATCAGGACAAGTCTGATTGAAGGTGCCGTTCAAGTGTTCTACAAGAGTAAGCAAGTTATATTAAGGCCCAATGAAGAAAGCATTGCACAAGACGGGAAATTGACAGTCAGCAATATAAAAAATCCTGATATGTTATTATGGAGAAATGGCATCTACAGCTTTAATAATGAACGCTTAGCTGACATTGTTAACAAATTGGAGCTATATTATGATGTCACAATCAATATTGCAAATCCCAAATTGAAAGATATAAATTATACATGTAAATTCCGTCAAAGAGATGGAATAGAGAAAATACTACATACCATTCAAAAGATACATCATTTCAAAATTGAAATAGACAAAGAAAATAACGTGATCACCTTAAAGTAATACAATTGTTTAACCCTTAATACATTATCCACATGAAAACATAGAATTATAATCAAGAAGGCGACAAGTGCACCACCACCTGTCGCCCGTAGAAAGTAAACACCGGAAAAAAATTTAGTATTCACTCTAAATACAAAGATATGAAAATAAATCCTTTGTTATCACTCTTTATTGTCCAAAATCAAAGCTTTAAAGATTATTTTAGAATTATGAAAATCTCTTTATTCTTGCTATTTGCTTGTGCCCTCCAATTACTGGCAGTAAATACAGAAGCACAAAACGCAGTCATAACCTTTCCTTCTAATTCTATATCTGTAGGTCAGCTAATAGAAGAGATAGAAAAGCAGACAGATTACTTAGTTGTATATAGCAATCGCGAAATAGATACCAACCGGCAGGTCATTATACAAAATAAATCTGCTAAGGTATCTTCATATTTGAAAGAGACATTGGCGAAAGTAGGTATTGGCTATAAATTCGAAAACGATTATATTATTTTATCGAAAAATACCAGCTTATTAGATCAGATACAACAAGAAAAAATAACAGGAATAGTGACTGATGTAAAAGGAGAGCCGATTATAGGTGCAAATGTCAGTGTTATAGGCAAATCAATAGGTACAATTACAGATATAGATGGCAAGTTTACCATCCAAGCTTCACTAGGAAATACCCTTCAAGTTTCATTCATTGGCTACAAAACTCAAACCACCAAAGTTGCAAACAAACATATCACAATTGTTTTACAAGAAGATATGGAAATGCTTGATGAAGTGGTTGTAATTGGCTATGGAACTGTGAAGAAGTCAGACTTGACAGGTTCAGTTTCTTCCATTTCACAGAAAAATATAAAGGACCAGCCAATGACTCGATTGGATCAAGCTTTAAGCGGAAGAATTCCCGGCGTCGTTGTTATAACAAACTCCGGTGCACCGGAGCAGAGTACCCAAATTCGTATACGTGGTGCAAATTCTATTTATGGTGGAAATTCACCACTTTATATTGTAGATGGGGTACCTAACACCGATTTATTTAACAATCTGGCTCCTAATGACATACAATCGATAGAGGTCCTGAAAGACGCTTCGGCAACTGCTATTTATGGTTCTCGCGGTGCAAACGGAGTAATACTGGTCACTACCAAAAGAGGGGCTGAAGGTAAGACAAATATTCACTTGGAAACAGAACAATCAATATCTACCATTGCCAAAAAGCTAGATCTATTAAGTGCAAGTGAATATGCAGAATTCTATAATGAGTATCGTCGGGAAAAGGGGGCTAATCAAGATTTCTTTTCTCCGGATGAAATCACTCAGTGGAAAAAAAATGGGGGTACAGACTGGCAAGATCTAATGTTCAGAACAGCTCATACTCAAAATTATAAACTCTCTATTTCAGGAGGTATTCCGAAACTTCAATATTTGGTATCTATGAATATGATGGACATAGAAGGCATTTTGAAGGAATCGAAAAGTCAGAAATTCAGTTTACGGTCTAATATAACTGCAGATGTAACTAATTGGTTGAAAATGAACTTAGACGTAAATGCAGTAAGACGAAAAACAAATAAAAATGGTCCCCGTGGAGGAGTCGGAACTATTATAGCAGATGCAATTACCTATAGTCCTACCTTGAAATTAAAAGATGAAGAAGGAAACTGGTTGAGAGATAATATCAATTCAACAAAAGATAACCCTTATGGCCGATTAACTCAAGATTTGGATGAAAGTTACACTAATTATCTAGCAGCAAATTTACAGTTTATGGTACAATTACCAGTAAAAGGGTTGAGTTTGAATTTCCAAGGTGCTGCCCATTATAAAGATTACAAGAATCGTTGGATGAAGTCGAATGCAAAGGATTTACGAGCTCAAAACAATTCTGCAAATAATAATCAAAACGATAGTTTTGACTGGTATAATGTAAATCAAATAAATTATGCAAGAGAATGGAAAGAACATAAGTTGAATCTTATGGGAGCCATAGAATTATCACAATCAACAACTACAGGATTGTCTAATGAAGTAGCTAACCTGAGAACAGAATCTGTTGATTTTTGGAATTTGAGTTTGGGAGATATGAATCTGTTTAGCAATTCATTTTCACGCTCTTCGTTAGTTTCACTTATGGGACGTGCAATGTATCAATTCAAAGATAGATACTTACTTACTGCGACTATTAGACGAGATGGTTCTTCCAAATTCCAAGGTAAGAATAAATGGGGAAATTTTCCATCAGTTGCCGTTGCCTGGAGAATGTCAGAAGAATCTTTTATAAAGAATCTCAATATTTTTGATGTCTTAAAGTTAAGAATGAGTTGGGGCAATACAGGTAACCAAGCCATTGGAGCCTATTCAACCTTAGGGCTTCTAGCTGAGTCGAAGTATGGTTGGGGAGGTACAAGTGATTATCCCGGATACGGAGTTTCCGGACCTGCCACTCCTAATCTGACATGGGAAAAAACTACTCAATATGATTTAGGCTTAGATATGGCATTTGCAAATAATAGAATTCTGGCAAATATCGATCTATATCAAAAGAATACAACCGGGTTGTTACTAAAGAAACCTATACCATACTATGATGGCGGAGGAACCACTTGGGTAAATCTTGGTGAAGTGAAAAACAGAGGTATTGAATTCTCTTTAACCGGAATTCCTATTCAAAACAAAAATTTAATATGGGAAAGCACATTTAATGTATCCTACTCAAAAAATGAAGTTGTCAGCTTAGGAGATGAAACAAGATTACATCCGGGAACAAAATTAGACCAAGCTTCTCTCAATACGGCCGTATTGCAAGTAGGAAAACCATTAGGTAGTATCTATGGATATATTTGGGAAGGTTTATGGCGTACTGACGAGGCCGAAGAGGCAGCCAAATGGGGGCAAAAGCCAGGAGATAACAAATTTAAGGAGAAAAATGTGAATTACAAATTGGAATCTGATGACGCAGATATTATCGGACAAGCATTTCCTGATGTAATATTAGGATGGAATAATACCATCAAATGGAAGAATTTAGATTTTAATTTATTCTTTCAAGGTTCACTGGGAGCTGACCGTTTGAATTTATCACGCTATCTCACCAATGAATGTGTCAGTGATTCACGTTTTATCACCTCTAAAGAAGGTTATTATAACAGATGGACACCCGAAAATCAAAATACTAAAATACCAAACCCGTTCAGTTCGACAATCAATTCCAGATTTGAAACTGCTCAATATTTGGAAAAAGCTGATTATCTAAGATTAAAGAATATAAGTATTGCATATACAATCCCCAGAGCAAAAACAAAATTTGCAGATATCAGAATCTCCCTGAGTGCTCAAAACCTGTTTACGATCACGTCTTACACAGGATATGATCCGGAAGGAACTATGGATATCACAAGCAATGGCGGCAATAGTGACATTAACGCAGGCGTTGATGGCGGTTCATACCCATTACCAAGAACATTTACTTTGGGGCTTGGATTCTCATTTTAGTTTAACCAATAAAATAGATGCAAAATGAAAAAAATATTGATTTATAGCATATTATTATTTGCTTTATGTTCTTGTGACAATTTCCTGGAAGAAGACCCTCGTGGCAAACTTACCCCTTCCTCTTTCTTCTCAAGTCCGGAAGACTTGGATATGGCTATAACTGGGATGTACAACAAATATTACCAGACTAATGCTCGCGTCTTCAGAGCCATTTATGTGTGGTGTGCAGATGATGTAACAGCCCATAGTGGTGGTAATAAGTCACGTTTTTCGGAATATGACCGGTTTAATTTCAACTCGGGAAATACAGATATTCTTGAAATGTATCAACTTTATTATCAGACAATCAAAGCTTGCAATTATGTAATTAATAATGCAGAAAGAACACCGGTTGAGAAATCTTTCCTGGAGCCGAGACTGGGACAAGCCTACTTTTTAAGAGCATTAAACTATTTTATGCTTGTACGCATTTGGGGACGTATACCTCTAGTCACAGAGAATGAGATAAATTACAATACCCCAAAAGCAGAGGTGAATAAAATATATGAATTAATAGAATCGGATGCATTAACAGCAGAAAGAATGCTGCCGGATAATCATAAGATAGCCCCCTATTTTCAGAACGGAATTAATGTAGCTCCTAACAAAGGCGCTGCAAAAGCTTTACTAGCCTCTGTTTACATGACGGAAGCAGGCTGGCCTTTGAAAAAAGGAGCGGAATATTATGATAAGGCGGCTGCAAAGTATAAAGAAATCATTGAAAACGAAGATACGTATGGTTATATATTAGAACCGGACATACGTACATTGACTAAAGAACCTGAAGCTAATTACTCCAAGGAAATAGTATTTGGAGAGTTCCATAACAAAACGAAAAACTATTTCTCTGGACCCAAAAGCGAATTACCAGAGGAGTCCGGCGGATGGTGTGACTATATGGTTGAATTGGAATTCTTTAAAAGTATGCCGGAAGGAATACGCAAGGATGCTTGGTTCCTGACCAAGGTGACGATGACCGGGCAGGAGCGTAACCCAGAAACGGGACGCTATCCATTACTAAATTGGGATGATCCCGCAACCAATCAGAAACATCCTTATTGGAAGAAAAATATAGAAAGTTCAGACTGGGTATTTAATTATGATGACGGGTATTATGAAACCAAAGGAATTTCAAGCGCAAGCGGGAAAACCAGAATGATATTTAGATATGCTGATATCTTACTATTGTACGCAGAAGCAGTTGCTTATGGAACTAAGAGTATTGATGATTTAGCATTTGACTGCATGTGGAGAGTACAAGAAAGAGCTGGAGTACCACTTATTTCAAAGGATGTCACTAAAGAATATTTCCAAAAAGCTGTTCTGGATGAGAGACGGTGGGAAACCGCAGGTATGGAACATAGCTGTATGGGGCGTTTCTTTACTATGCAAAGACATGAGATTCTTCATTTGCAAAAGAATTATAGAGATGCAGCCGAGCTTTCTTTAAATCCCAATTTAACATTAAGCGAAGAATTCTATTATTTTCCGATACCAGACAATGAACTCTTGATAGTTCCTGAATTAAAAGATTAATTCTACTTTTCTAAAATGAGGGTTTTAAGAGTTCGCGTTTCTTTTGAAACCCTCTTTCATTTATAAAACATTTAATATGAGATACTTTAGTATAATATTTGTATTATGCTTGACCCTTTCTATGGTTCAAGCTCAGCAAACCTCTTTTGTAAATCCTTTCATTGGTACTTCCGATGATCATGGACAAACCGATCCATCCGCAACCATTCCGTTCGGGATGATTAAACCGGGGCCAGAAACTATACCTCGCGGAAACGGAGGTTATGATTATCAATCACAACAGCTGAAAGGATTCTCACAGACCAGAATGTCTGGAGTAGGCTGTATAGGCGTCGGAGGAAACCTGCTGATAACACCTTTTGTCGGAACAGCATGCAAGACTTTAAAAATGGATAAGGCGTCAGAAACTGCAATTCCCGGATATTATAGCGTAACTTTAGATAATCAACTTAAAGTTGAAATAACCACAGGTAGGACTGCAGCTATCTATCGTTTTACCTATCCTGCTACAGAGACCGCCGGCATAAAAATAAATTTCAAACATTCTTATGGTAAGCATATTGCCGAAGAACATAGCATTATAGGAGACAATGCAGTAAAAGGATTTGTGCGTTCTGCTTGCACTTGTGATTTAGGCAGTTACAAATTTTATTATTATATTGAAAAAGATAAATCTACTTATAAACCAGAAGATAACGATTCAGAATTACTATGGAAGTTTCAAACAGAGCCTAATGAACAAATTATACTGAAAATAGGATTATCCTCTGTCAGTGCAGAAGAAGCTGAGGCGAATCTCAAAAAAGAGTGCTCGAATCAGTCTTTCGAACAGATACGCACCAATGCACGTATTGCCTGGGAAAATCTATTGGGACAAATACAAGTAGAAACTTCTGATGAAGATTTAAAAACATCATTTTATACGCGGCTCTATCATGCCTGCCAGACCCCTTTCACAATCAATGATTATTCCGGTAGTTATAAGGGAAGTGACGGAAAAGTATATAGCCAGCAGTTGCCCTATTATCATGGTTGGTCTATTTGGGATACCTACCGAACAAAATATCCTCTGTTGTCTATTGTTTGTCCCACGGAATACAAGCACATGATCTCCTCACTTGCGGAATTATACAAACAAGGCAAGCCTCGTTCTGCAACAAAGACAGAACCATTTCTGACAACACGTACTGAACACTCTATTATCACGATTTTAGATGCATTACAAAAAGGAATGTTTGATGGTTCTCTCGACGAACTACTTCCACTGATGCTAAAAGAGGCAGAAGATATCTCCAATGACTCACCGGACAAAGCATTGGAACGAGGATATGATTTCTGGGGAGTTTCTGAACTCGCAGGGAAAATGGGTAATAAAGAGTTAAAAAAAGAGTTCTCTTTACGCTCAAAAGAATACAGGCCAATATGGTTACAAAAATTTAAGGACATTGGTCCAACTTCAGATATAATGCATGGTGACGGTTTGTACGAAGGTACTATATGGCAATATCGTTGGTTCGTACCTCATGACTTCGACTGGGTTATTGCGACTTTGGGTAGCAAGAAAAAGGTTTTGAGTGAATTAGATTATTTCTTTGAGAACAATTTATTCAATATGGGAAACCAACCTGATATACATGTTCCATTTTTATATTATTACCTTGGAGCGCCATGGAAAACGCAAAAGTTAGTCCGCCAAATATTACTTGAACCGACCACTAATTATTATGGGACACATGAAAAGTGGGAAAAACCTTATATCGGCAAAATCTTCAATACCACTCCACAAGGGTACTTGAAGGAAATGGATGATGATGCCGGAACCATGTCCTCTTGGTTTGTGCTCTCTTCCATAGGATTATTTCCTGTCTGCCCGGGTATACCCTATTATTGGATAAATGCTCCGATCTTTGATACGGTTACATTACACCCAACGTCTCAACAAGAATTTAAAATCCATGTAAATCGCCCTGATGCAGAGTGTATCTATATTCAAAAAGCAATTTTAAACGGTAAAGTTTTAAATAGAAGTTGGTTAAGCTATAACGAAATCATGCAAGGCGGAGATTTGACCCTAGAGTTAGGAAAGCTTCCTAATAAACATTGGGGACATAATACTGATTTTATAAAGTCACTATTAAAAAAATAAATTAAATGAAAAGAAAGGAATGTTTTTGGTGGGTATTTGCGATAATTGGAGTATGCTTTCTGAGCATAAGATGTAGTAATGTAAAAGAGGATTATTGCTGTTATGTAAATCCCTTTATTGGGAATGCAGATAATGGCCACACATTTCCAGGAGCTTGCGTACCATTTGGAATGATACAAGTAAGCCCGGAAAGTGGAAATGGTTCGTGGAGATATTGCTCTGGCTTTAATATTGAGGATGACTCTATCATGGGATTTTCCCAAAATCATTTGAACGGTACGGGATGTCCCGACTTAGGAGATATATTGATTCTACCATTTTGTGGTGATATACAAAATGAAAAATATAAAAGTAGATATGAGAAAGAACATCAAAAAGCTCATCCAGGATACTATTCAGTAGTTTTATCTGATTTTGGAGTGGAGGTAGAATTGACTGCGACACAACGCACGGCCATGCATCGTTATACTTTCAGAAAAGCAGAACCGGCACATATTCTGGTAGACCTTCAAAGTGGAATCGTAAGTAAGAATGAGCAGCTGCGAACTCATGTAATAGATGCAGAAATGCAGCTGTTAGACCAATATAGTATCGTCGGAAAGAACAAGGTGAAAATGTGGGTAGAAAGAGAGTTCTTCTATGTTATCAAATTCGACAAACCCTATATAGCTATTGAAGAACTTCAACCTCAAGAAGGAGAAAAAGCCAAACGCCTTCTTCTTTCATTTGATTTAAAACCAGGAGAAAATGTTCAAGTAAAAGTCGGTCTGTCTACTGTCAGCATAGAAGGTGCACAGGAAGCATTAGAAAAAGAAAATCCAGATTGGAACTTTGAAAAAGTAAAGGCTCAATCTGCCGAAGCCTGGAACAATCTGTTGTCACGGATAGACGTATCAGGCACAGAAGAACAAAAAGTAAACTTCTACACTTCCATTTACCATTTATGTATCCAACCTAATAATATAACTGATGTGGATGGAAGATACAGAGGTCCTAATGACAGCATCCTCTACTCTCCCATAGGAGAATACTATTCTACCCTATCCTTGTGGGATACTTATCGTGCAGCTCATCCATTATATACTCTTTTAGTACCGGAGAAAGTTAACGGATTTGTCAATTCAATGTTATCTCACTGTGATACACAGGGTTATTTACCCATATGGGCTTTATGGGGTAAAGAAAATCATTGTATGATCGGTAACCATGCCATCCCCGTTATTGTAGATGCATATCTGAAAGGATATAAAGGTTTTGATCCTGAGAGAGCTTATGAAGCAATCAGAAAATCATCATTAGAATCTCACCCGAAGTCTGATTGGGAAACCTACAATCAATATGGATACTATCCTTTCGATCTTATTCCTGAAGAATCAGTTTCCAGAACTTTAGAGAGTTGCTATGATGACTATTGTGTGGCACAAATGGCAAAAGCATTAGGAAAGAAAGAAGATTATAATTTCTTTTCCAAAAGAGCCCGTGCATATACATCCCTGTTTGATCCGGTAACCAAACTAATGCGCGGGAAGGACTCACAGGGCAAATGGAGAGAACCTTTTGATCCTTTCAGACTATCACATGCCGGAACTTCCGGAGGGGATTATACTGAAGGAAATGCATGGCAATATGTATGGCATGTGCAACACGATGTAGATTCTTTAATTGAGATGATGGGAGGAAATAAAGCATTTACAGCAAAACTCGATTCACTCTTCTGGCTTGAGAACAATACTGTAAATACAGGTTTTGTATCTGATGTGACCGGACTCATAGGACAATATGCCCATGGGAATGAACCTAGTCATCATGTAGCTTACCTATACAACTATGCAGGGGAATTCTGGAAAACCCAAAAACTTATCCGAGAAATCTTTGATCACTTTTATCTGCCCGTTTCCGACGGTTTGTGCGGAAATGACGATTGTGGGCAGATGTCCGCATGGTATTTGTTCTCAGCTATGGGATTTTATCCTGTAGATCCTATCAGTAAAGAGTATATTATTGGTGCTCCTCAACTGAAGGAGATGATATTACGTCTGGAAGGTGGAAAGAATTTCATCATTCGTGCCGAAGGCTTATCAGAAGAAAATAAATATGTAAAGGCAGTCTTTTTGAATGGAAAAGAATTAAAACGGTTTAGAATCTTTCATCATGAAATCACAGACGGAGGTATTTTAGAATTTATCATGACGGATAATCCGTCAAAATCATTTAATTAATTATGAAAGTATACATATTATCAATCCTTTTCTCCCTGTCTTTTTCGTTAGTGTGGAGTAAAGAGTATAATGCATCTTTTTTTGGCATAAAGTCTGATGGAGTAACATTGAACACCAACTCTATCCAGACTGGTATTAATTATATTCACAAAGAAGGGGGAGGTGTTTTAGTTTTTAATGTCGGCCGTTATTTAACAGGTAGCATTGAACTCAAATCGAACGTAGCGATACAATTAAAGGAAGGAGCAGTGCTGGTAGGTTCCCTAAACCCTTATGACTATAATATGGAAGGTCCTTGCTATAGTATGATTCGAGCTATAAACCAAAAAAATATAGCCATTTATGGAAAAGGAATAATTGATGCACAAGGGCGTCAAGTATCATACAACATAATCGACCAAGTACATAAAGGTTTTATCAAAGCCCCTTTGGAAAACGACAGACCGCGTAGACCGCGAGGAATTCATTTTAAGCAATGCCGAGGCATAACTATAGAAGGGATTACTATAAAAAACACCTGTGATTGGACACAGGAATATGAAGAATGCGATTCGCTATGGGTCAGGGGTATTACAGTCGACAATAAAGCATATTGGAATAATGATGGCATTGATATCGTCGATTGCCAGAATGTTTTGATAGAGAATTCTTTCTTTGACTCTTCGGATGATGCAGTTTGCCTGAAATCCCATAAAACTGAAACTGCATGCCGGAATGTAGTAATTCGTAATTGTACTATGCGTTCGAGTGCCAACGGGATAAAATTAGGTACTATGACAGTTGGAGGATATGAAAATATCCGGATCATAAACAATAAGATTTATGATACTTATCGTTCGGCATTAACAATAGCTACTCCCGATGGAGGATACGCCCGAAACATAGTAGTGGATAGTCTGCAAGCCTATAATACAGGAAATGCTATATTTCTTCGAATAGGCAACCGTACGCATTCGAATAAAATCGGAACAATGGACTCTATCCTTATTTCTAATTTGTATGTAGAAATTCCCGAAGGAAAACCGGATGCAGGCTATGAATATGAAGGCCCCATAGAACATATGCCTAGAAATATATCTCCGGCAAGTATCATTGGGCTAAAAGGGCATCCCATAACACACGTGACACTGAAAAATGTAGTAATCAATCATCCGGGTGCAGGAAAACCGGAAATAGCAAAAGTTGGTGTGACTCCGGAAGAATTAGATAGAGTTCCTGAATTGGCTGATTCATATCCTGAATTTTCATGTTTCAAGGAACTTCCAGCGTGGGGCCTCTATCTTCGACATGTTGAGCGAATTGTTTTAGAGAATGTTACATTTATTGCCCGAAAAAAAGATTATAGACCAGCTATAGTACTGGACGATGCACATCATGTCAGCATGAGTAAAATGAAAATCCAGGAACCGGGGAAAAAGAAGCAACAGATACATATATATCAATCTACTAATATCACTAAATAGAAATTACAATGAAACAATTACTAACAACTTTACTATTATTTTGGAGTATCAATATTTTTGCACAGCAAACATATGATATTGTTATAGTGGGAGGAACACCCGGCGGATTGACCACAGCACTCGCAGCTGCTAAACTTGGGAAAACTTCTGTTATTTTAGAACGAACGCAGCATATAGGAGGTCTGCCCTCCAATGGACTGGGAGCAACGGATATTGTAACCCGGGCAGCAACAACAGGATTATTCAGAGAGTTCACCTGCCGCATCAAAGACTATTACAAAAAAAAATATGGTGTAACTTCTATACAATATCAGAGATGTGATGATGGTTTCCGTTTCGAACCTTCAGTGGCAGAACAAGTATTCACAGACTGGTTAGGAGAATATAAAGATCTAATCACAGTTTTGACAATGCGGCAATTCGATTCCAGTCCTCATAATATAAAAAAAGTAGATGATAAAATTGTGAAAATCAACGTTCTGAATCGTGATAATAATACTCAAGAAGAGTATCAAGGCAAGATTTTCATTGATGCCACTTACGAGGGAGATCTGGCAGCAGCAGCCGGTGTCCCCTTTAGAGTAGGGCGCGAAGGTAAAAATGAGTTTGGAGAACCCGGAGCAGGAAGTGTTTACAAATACTGGCATGGCCCGGAAATGGATGCTTCCACTTTTATTGGAGATAATGCTGTCCAGGCATACAATTACCGATTGTGCCTGACCAAAAATCCGGATAATAAAGTACCTATAACAAAGCCCAAAAATTATGACCGTAATGAATATGCATCTATTATCGATGATGTCTGGACGGGACGTCATACCCAAGCAGAAATGGTGAATGTTACTTTGGAAATGTTAGAAGCTAATAAGAAACATATAGCTAAGGGCAATCCGACTATGATTCCTGGTGACAAATGGGGGCTTGGTAAAGTAGTAAACCTGGTTGAAATTCCAAATGAAAAAACAGATGCTAACAACCAGCATGCTGCTTTTGTCTCATCAGATCTGCCTGAAGAGAACTGGGCATGGCCTACAGCCGGTTGGGCATGGCGTGACAAGTTTGCTACAAGACTGAGAGAATATACAGAAGGACTGCTTTGGTTTGCCCAAAACGATAAAGAATTACCGGTTCATTTTCGGAAAGCAGCTCGCGAATGGGGGTATGCAAAAGATGAATATACTGATAATGGGCATTTTCCCAGACAAGTATATGTACGTGAAGGACGTCGGTTCGAAGGACTTCATTTTTTCATAGCAAGTGATGCGATGCCTGTAAAAGGCAGTGGAAGGCCTCCTGTGTATTCATCAAGCATCACAGCCAGCCATTATGGATTTGATTCACATGCCACCCATAAACGGGAACCCGGTATGGTGCACCTGAATGGATTTCTGGGTTATCCAACATCACCTTACACTGTCCCCTATGGAGTGATTGTTCCTAAGGAGATAGATAATTTATTATTTCCAGTTCCCATTTCCGGCTCTCATATCGGTTTCTCTACACTTAGAATGGAACCATGCTGGATGGCTATGGGACAAGCTGCCGGTGTAGCATCTTCAGTTGCAATAGAAGAAAAGGTAAAAGTCAGGAATATCAATATAGCTATGATGCAAGATGTCTTGCTTAAACAAGGCACTACTCTGATTTATTATAAAGATATTTCATTAGATGACGAAGATTTCTTAATGGTACAATACATGGGACTTCGGGGCTTTTTGCCCGAATGGGAAGCAAAATTAGATGAAGCGATAGAGGAACAGACTTTAAGTAACTGGAAGCGTTTGTCTAAATTGAATATAAAAATTCAACCGGGAATTTCTACCCGAAGGGAAATTTTGAATGAGTTATATGCAAAGATGAAAAAATAATATCTTGATACAATGCTGAAAAGAAAATTACTATATGCTTTGTTGGCTCTATTCCTCTATTGGACTGGTGTCCAAGGAAAAGATTACTCTATAATGGATTTTGGGGCAAAACCTGATGGGGTAACTTTAAACACGCATACCATCCAATATGCAATTGATTATGTTCATACAGCAGGAGGGGGAAAACTCATTTTTGATGCCGGAAACTATTTGACCGGCACCATATATTTAAAATCCAATGTTACTTTACACTTAGCGCAAGGGGCTGTCTTATTAGGTTCGTATAATGCCTTAGACTATAAGAAAGATGAGTATATACAACGAACAGCTTTACTTTTTGCCGTACGGCAAGATAATATCGGAATAACAGGTGAAGGTACAATTAACGGTAGGGGATTCATAGTAGCCAACAATCTGATATCATACATTCAGAGAGGATTGATAGATGACCCATTGCATATGGATAGGCCTGATGAAATAAACCGTCCCCACAATATTTATTTTAGAGAATGTCGAAATGTAAGAGTTGAAGGAGTACGGATGCACGATCCGGCAAGTTGGAATCAAGCCTACGACCAGTGTCGGCAAGTCATTATAGATAATATAAATGTTGATTGTAAATCTTACTGGAATAATGACGGTATAGATATCGTAGATTGTGATAGTGTCAGAATCAGCAATTCTTTTTTCGATGCTGCCGATGATGGAATCTGTTTCAAATCGCATGAGCCATCGCAAATCTGCCAAAATGTAGTAGTTGATAATTGCATCATACGTTCAAGTGCCAGTGGCTTAAAATTCGGAACAGCATCAAAAGGTGGTTTTCGTGATTTTATCATCAAGAATCTCACGATTTATAACACTTACCGTTCCGCCGTGACATTCGCCACTGTGGATGGAGGCATTATCGAAAATATACTTGTTGATAGTGTACGTGCCGTGAATGTAGGAAATGCATTCTATCTACGAATAGGAGACCGCTGGAATTCCGGACGAAGACCGCTTATGAAGAATGTTACCCTTTCCAACTTCAACGTGAAGCTGGCAAGCTCTAAGCCTGATGCAGGTTATTCATACGAAGGCCCGGTAGAACATCTACCTCGCAACATCTCTCCTGCAAGTATTATCGGTTTACCTGAAGATAGAATTCAAGGAATTATTCTCAAGAATATAGATATAGAATCTCCAGGAGGAGGTAATCCTTTCTATGCCAAATGCGGAGTGACCGCGAAAGAACTGGAAGGAATACCTGAGATGAGAACAACCTATCCGGAGTTTTCACAATTTAAGGAGCTTCCTGCGTGGGGAATCTTCATACGTCATGCAGATGACATCCGGTTGGATAATGTGAAATTAAAAGTTCACACCTTTGATTACAGACCTGCTATTGTAACATCGGACGTAAAAGGAGTTATTTTAGAAAAAGTAGATGTACAATCAACCCTTAATGATAAAAAAGAACAGCTTTTTATGTATAAAACATTTAATGTCATCCAATAGATATGCTGAAAAAAATATTAGCCCTGGTTATTATATGTTGGACTGTAACACTTGTCCACTCTCAGGAAGTATTATCTGAATGGGAGAATCCTGAAATAAATAGTGTAAATGCAGAACCAACTCATGCCTCTTATATACCTTATCGATCTGTTGCAGAGGTAGAACGAGGAGAGTCTTCCATGGTACATTCTCTGAATGGAAAATGGAAATTTAAGTATATTTCCGGTATAGAAGCCTCCCCTACTGCTTTTTATAGCGTAGATTACGATGATAGTTCATGGAATTATATTAATGTTCCTGGTAATTGGCAACTACAAGGAGAATATGATCCGCCTATTTTTACAAATGTGAAATACCCCTTTGAACCTAATCCCCCCTATGTTCCCAAAGATTCCAATCCAATAGGACTATACCGTCGAAACTTTGTTGTTCCGACTGACTGGAAAGATGAAGAAATCTTTTTGCACTTTGCCGGAGTACAATCCGCCATGTATGTTTGGTTGAATGGGGAAAAAGTGGGATACCATGAAGATGGAATGTTACCGGCAGAGTTTAATATCAGCAAATATTTGCAGAAAGGTGAGAATCAGTTGACTGTCCAAGTCCTAAATTGGTCTGACGGCAGTTACTTAGAGGATTTGGACTATTGGAGATTAAGTGGTATATACCGTGATGTCTTTTTATTTGCACTTCCTAAAGTCCATATCAGAGATTTCTCCATTTTCTCTAACTTGGATACGGAGTATAAGGATGCAGAATTAAATGCAATCGTTTCTATAAAGAACGAGACAAGCGAATTTGTCAAAGATGGTTGTTTGCGTATTTCTTTAAAAGAAACATCCGGCAAATTAATATGGACAAGAAAGTTTTTGTTCAGTGTAGCTTCGGGTGAAGAGCAAGAAATCTCATTCTCAGAGAAAGTTTCTTCTCCTTTAAAGTGGACAGCAGAAACACCTGAATTATATCGCTTGGATATAGAATTATCCCCAAAGCATGGCAGCGTACAACAAGTTATTCACCAAAAGGTAGGATTTAGAAAGGTAGAAATAAAAGATGGACATCTGTTGCTTAATGGACAACCTGCAAAAATAAAAGGAGTTAACAGACATGAATTCGATCCTTATACCGGGCGATATATTACCCGTGAAACGATGGAACGTGACATCAAATTGATGAAATTATTTAATATCAATGCGGTGAGAACTTCCCATTACCCCAATCACCCGGATTGGTATGACTTGTGTGACGAGTATGGACTATATGTAATGGATGAAGCTAATGTAGAGAGTCATGGTTTGTGGGCAAAAGGATTCTATGTAGGAGAAAGAGATGAGTGGGAAAGTGCTATTGTCGAAAGGAATGTGAACATGGTAAAAAGAGATAAGAATCATCCTTCTATCATCTTCTGGTCTATGGGGAATGAATCTGGTTGGGGAAAGAACTTTGACAAGGCTTATGAAGAAATAAAGAGATGTGACCCAGAGAAACGTCCGGTTCATTATGAGGCAAAAAATCCTGCTTATGCAAAAGTACTTTCAAGGTATGATTTCATTTCAAATATGTATAATCCTCTTAATGAAATTATCAAGCAGTATAATGAAGATCAGTCACGCCCTATGTTGATATGTGAATATGCTCACTCTATGGGAAATGGTTTAGGCAATTTCAGAAAGTTCTGGAATTTATTCTATAAATATCCCCGTATGCATGGAGGGTTTACTTGGGATTGGGTAGATCAGGGACTACGTTTGAAAGATAAAAATGGCAAAGAATATTGGGAAGTAATAAATTATAGTGACGGTGCAAATTCAAATGATGGCTTAGTAAATCCTGATCGGGAAGTTCAACCGGAGTTATATGAATTGAAGAAAGTTTTTCAAAATTTCAATGTAGAAAATATAGATATAAATGAAGGACTTGTTTCTATATCAAATGCGAACTATTTCACTGATACAAAAGGAATTATTTTATGTTGGACATTATTAGAGAATGGTCTTCCTATAGATCATGATACGATTACCGCCTTGAATATAGCTCCCCAAAGCAAGCAATTAATAGAATTGGACTTACCCAGGCAAAGCTTAAAAGCTGGAAATGAATACCATGTAAACTTTAGTTTTTATGATACTGAACAACGGAATTATTCTGACGGTAGTATTGAGATCGCTTCAGAGCAATTAGCTCTAGATATACTTCCCGAACCGTTCATAGAGAAAGAAGTTCAAACAACCTCTCCTCTTCGGGTAGAAAGAAAAAATGGACTAACAGTTATAGGGAAAAGTTTTCATATACAATTTGACAGACTCACCGGAGCGATATCACAGTTCAGCTATAAAGGAAACAATTTGCTGGAATCTCCTCTATTACCATGTTTCTGGCGGGTTCCGACCGATAACGATGAAGGACGTAATAATTCTTATGCAAGTTCATGGCGCAAAGTAGGATTGGATGATTATAAAATAAAAACCAAACAATTGGATTTCGTTATTTTACCTACCGGAGATGTGCAAGTTTATGTTAATAGCCTATTAGAATTCAAAGAAGGTAATATCCTGCAAAAAGCAAATTATACAATCTCACATGAAGGTGAAGTTCTCATTGATGCCATCTTTTATATAAATATAGATGTGCTGTCATTGGCAAGAGTCGGAATGAAGTGTGCATTACCTGTTGAGTGGAAAAATCTCACTTGGTTTGGAAGAGGCCCTCACGAAAGCTATGATGATAGAAAAGAATCAGCTTATGTTGGTATTTATAATGGAATTGTCAGTGAACAGTCTTTTCCACATATTATGCCTCAAGAAAATGGAAATAAAACGGATAACCGCTGGTTGGAGATATATGATGATTTCGGAAGCGGAATACGTATAACAGGAAAAACATTTTTCAATTTTAATATTCAAAATTACTCCGATAAAGATTTGAACCGCAGTAAAAAAGCGCATACATTAATTCGTGGTGAAAAGAATTGGTTACATATTGATTATAAGCAGATGGGGCTTGGAGGAGATGACAGTTGGTCACCTAGAGTTCATAAAGAGTTCTTATTAAAGAACAAAGTATATCACTATACGTATGCCATAGAACCTCTTTGATTATGGGACTCACATTATGACTAGTCGAGGCTGTAATTTAAACTGTGTCAGCAAAGCAAACAAAAAAAGTATTAACTTTGC
>ERZ791802.1325-NODE-1325-length-19263-cov-2.853030_pt1 | contig 19263 bp, 17 predicted proteins | sample MGYA00510308_ERZ791802 | MGnify/ENA primary metagenome ERZ791802 (study PRJEB30046, sample SAMN00792028) | human gut metagenome | study: EMG produced TPA metagenomics assembly of the A metagenome-wide association study of gut microbiota in type 2...
ATATCGTAGGTAGGAGTGAGGAGTATGATAAATTGGATGTCATTTTCTCCGGTCCTGTTCCTCCCAATCCTGCCGAATTGTTGTTGAGCGAACGTTTTGATCGTCTGATAGCAGAACTTCGTAAACGTTACGATTATATTATTGTTGACAATGTTCCTGCCGGTATGGTGGCCGATGCTTCTATTGTCAATCGTGTAGCCGATCTTACCATTTTTGTAGTCCGTTCAGGTGTAATGGATCGTCGTCAGTTACCTGAATTGGAGAATATGTATCGTCAGGAACAGCTTCGTAATATGTCTGTGATACTAAATGGTGTCTCTTTAGATCATAAGGGCTATGGGTATGGTTACGGTTATGGCTACGGTTATGGTTATGGTTACGGAAACGAAAGTCATGGTCACAAACATGGAAAACGCAAAAGCTTGAAGAAGCTTTTCTCCCGTTTTTTGAAACGTTCGTAAGAATTGGGCGTTTGTGACATACTTAATAAAACAACTGTAAATATTCAAATTAGAACTCCATAATAAAAGAATTTCAGTATGAACCAGAGTTTTATCTCATGGAGAATTTTTCCAGTTGTCCTGTGTGATACACAAAACATTTTATAACATCTTTCAAAAATGATATACGGTTCGTGAAAAGTCGTATAAGTTAGAGTAGATGATGTTTCTACTGATGAAGATGAGTAAGTACATTTACCAGTTACCAAATCTAATAAGGTATTGATCGTTGTCACTAATTCTGCTCGTATTTGGATTGATCTCTGTACAAGTAGCGGTTTGTATTTATCTTAGAAAAATTTTAGCTATTAGGAATTGGTTTGTATGTTCTTTTTGCAGGATACCCTTGAATCGAGTTTGAATGAAAAGATGGATGAAACGAACGGTCTGACAGCAGTTTGTTGTGACGATGGCGGGTAATGTTAGTGTTTTACTTTCTGATTCCTTGAAAGCAGTTCTTCGGAACTCTCTATGCCAAGTTTGAAATACAAAAGTAGCAACTCGTTGCAACCTGTACCTGGCAATTTGCAGCTAAGGGTAATTAAATTTCTAAATAATTTATAAAACAATCATAAAAATAAATCCTTTAGGGCTGTTACGGGGTCTAAGGTAACCTTTTTATTAGTAATAATTATGAGCATTTTTGCAGGTAAAACCCTCATGATTACCGGGGGGACAGGTTCGTTCGGTAATGCAGTACTTAATCGTTTTCTGAAGACAGATATCGCTGAGATTCGTATTTTCAGTCGTGATGAGAAGAAACAGGATGATATGCGTCATGAATATCAGGCTAAGATGCCTGAAGTTGCGAGTAAAATTAAGTTCTTTATTGGTGACGTTCGCAATCTCCAAAGTTGTCGTAATGCAATGCCTGGTGTTGATTACATTTTCCATGCTGCTGCCCTAAAACAGGTTCCTTCATGTGAGTTCTTTCCAATGGAGGCAGTAAAAACAAATGTAATTGGAACAGACAATGTGCTTACCGCAGCCATTGAATATAAGGTAGGTGCTGTAATCTGTCTCTCTACTGATAAGGCAGCTTATCCTATCAATGCTATGGGTATCACTAAGGCTATAGAGGAGAAGATTGCAGTAGCAAAGTCACGCTATTCAGGAGATACCAAGATCTGCTGCACTCGCTATGGTAATGTTATGTGTTCTCGTGGTTCTGTTATTCCTCTGTGGATTGACCAAATTCGCAACGGCAACTCTATAACGCTAACGGAGCCTTCAATGACACGCTTCATTATGTCTCTTGAAGAGGCGGTTGATTTGGTGCTATTTGCATTTGAACATGGTCAGAATGGTGATATCTTCGTTCAGAAAGCACCTGCCTGTACCATCCAGACTCAGGCAGAAGCAGTTTGTGAGTTGTTCGGTGGCAGAAAAGAAAATATCAAGGTTATAGGTATCCGTCATGGCGAGAAGATGTACGAAACCCTTCTTACCAACGAGGAATGCGCTAAAGCCGAGGATATGGGTGATTTTTATCGCGTACCAGCTGACAATCGTGGTTTGAACTATGATAAGTTTTTTAAAGAAGGTGAACACGAGCGTGCAACATTGTCTGAGTTCAACTCAAATAACACACGCATTTTGAATGTTGAAGAGACTAAGACTAAGATTGAGGCTCTTGAGTACATCAAGAAAGAACTCTCAGGTGAAGGTAACTTTGTTCAATAAATATATGAAGCTCAACAAAGGACTATACAAATCCTTGCTTGACCAGGCGAAGAATAATCCACGCCTGCGTCAAGCTTTGGATTTACGTACCTCTTCTGACGATCAAAGCCAGCGAATTCTCAATGCCTTAATTCCCGATACAGAAGTACCCGTCCATCGTCATCCCTCGTCTGCAGAAACCGTAATTGTTCTTTATGGCTGTATTGATGAGATGTACTATGATGAGAATGGTAATGAGATAGAACGTTATACACTTCATGTTGGAGATGGTCTTCAAATTGCTGCTGGCCAGTTTCATACAGTAGAAGTTAAGGAACCTTCTATTCTTTTCGAAGCAAAGGATGGCCCTTATATTCCTGCGAAACCAGAAGATTTCATTCAGAGATAATCAATTATGCGTATACTAGTAACTGGTGCGAAAGGTTTTATCGGTAAAAACCTGTGTGCACAACTCAATAATATCAAAGAGGGTAAGGCAAAGTACTATGGAGATCTTGTTGTAGATGAGATTCATGAGTACGATCTTGATTCTACACCAGAACAACTAGATTTGTGGTGCAAGGAGTGTGACTTTGTTTTCAACCTTGCTGGCGTTAATCGTCCCAAGGATCCCGAAGAATTCATGAAAGAGAACTTTGGCTTTACCACAATTTTGCTTGATACTCTTAAAAAGTATAAGAACGACTGTCCTGTCATGATAAGTTCTTCTATTCAGGCTACCCTCGCAGGGCGTTTCGGTACTTCTGAGTATGGAAAGAGTAAGAAGGCAGGTGAAGAACTTATGTTTCGGTATGGTGAAGAGACAGGCGCCAAGGTTCTCGTTTACCGCTTTCCTAATCTCTATGGCAAGTGGTGCCGTCCTAACTACAACTCAGCCGTAGCTACCTTTTGTAATAATATTGCTAATGGTCTCCCCATCCAAGTTAATGACCCTAACGTAATCATGGAACTTCTCTATGTGGATGATCTCATAGAAGAGATGATCTGTGCATTGCAGGGACAGGAACATCATTGTGAATTTGATGGTGTGGAAACTGTTATGAAAGAAGATGGTCGCTATTGTGCTGCGCCTATTACTCATCATGTTAAGCTTGGTGAAATCGTTGACCTCCTTCATCAGTTCGCTGAAATGCCAAATACTTTGATGATACCTGAGATTCCTGCCGATAGCTTTGCAAAGCGTCTCTACAGTACTTATCTAAGTTACCTACCAAAAGAGAAAGCAATTTTTGATCTGAAGATGAATGTGGATTCTCGTGGTTCATTTACAGAGTTGGTGCATACGTTCAACTGCGGTCAGGTAAGCATCAATATTTCTAAGCCTGGTATTACCAAAGGAGAGCATTGGCACCATACCAAGTGGGAGCAGTTTATTGTCGTAGCAGGTCATGGCCTTATCCAACTCCGTAATGAGAACGATCCTAATGCTGAGATTCTTAATTACAAGGTAAGCGGCGATAAGATCCAGTCTGTTATCATGCTCCCTGGCTATACCCACAACATCATAAATCTCAGTGACACTGAAGACCTTGTGACAGTTATGTACTGCAACGAAATCTTTAATCCTGAGCGGCCTGATACTTTTTTTGATCCAGTAGAAAATAAATAATTCAATGGAAAATAAACTCCCCAAATTCGATTATAGTGATGTTCATTGGCAAGAAAATGGTAAGCTCAAACTTATCATCATAGTTGGTACCCGTCCCGAGATCATTCGTCTCGCAGCCGTCATCAACAAGTGCCGCAAGTACTTCGATGTTATCCTTGCCCAAAAGAACCTGTAGATATGTCTACAGGATCTGGCCCACACCGGTCAGAATTACGACTACAACCTCAATGGCGTTTTCTTCCGTGATCTCAAACTATCCGATCCTGAGGTTTACATGAATGCCGTAGGCGATGACCTTGGTGCTACCTGTGGCAACATCATTAACTGTTCATACAAGCTCTTCGTACGGACCTGTCCCGATGGTGTCCTTGTTCTTGGTGATACCAATAGTTGCCTTTCGGTCATTGGCGCTAAGCGACTCCATATCCCTATCTTTCACATGGAAGCCGGTAATCGCTGTAAGGACGAATGTCTTCCGGAGGAAACTAATCGCCGAATTGTCGATATCATTTCTGATGTCAATATGGCATACTCCGAGCACGCTCGTCGCTATCTCGCAGAATGCGGTCTCCCACGCGAGCGTACTTATGTTACTGGTTCACCTATGGCAGAGGTGTTACATCAGAACTTGTCGGAAATTGAAAATTCCGATATTCTTAACCGTCTTAACCTCAAACCTCAAAACTACATTCTTCTCTCAGCTCACCGTGAGGAGAACATTGATACCGAGAAGAATTTCCTCTCCCTCTTCGCAGCTATTAACCAGATGGCCGAGAAGTACGACATGCCTATTCTCTATTCGTGTCACCCACGTTCACGTAATCGTCTTACCACATCAGGTTTCCAACTCGACCCTCGCGTACGTGTTCAGGAGCCTATGGGTTTTCATGATTATAACAATCTCCAGATGAACTCCTTCTGTGTCGTTTCCGACTCAGGCACTCTCCCAGAGGAATCCTCATTCTACACCTCTATTGGTAAGCCCATATCAGCCGTCTGCATTCGCACCTCTACTGAGAGACCGGAAGCATTAGATAAAGCCTGCTTTGTCCTAAGTGGTATTGGTACCAGAGGGCTCCTGCAGTCAGTTGATCTTGCCGTAGAGATGACAAAGGATGGAAATCACGGCATTCCAGTACCTAACTATACAGATGATGTCAGCAACAAAGTTGTGAAAATAATTCAGAGTTATGTGGGAGTGGTGAATAAGATGGTTTGGAGAAAGGAGATTTGATCTCTTTCGCCTACCGCAAGGAGATATTTAAAGCTGGCAACACAGGTGGCTGATATCTTTTACCTGCAATTTTTTGATCTGCAAAATTCAATACTTCCTACCAGTTCAAGTCTTAGTTCGCTAATATAAATAACTTATACGATATGGCATACAGACATCTTAAATTTCCTGAGGATTCTCTTTTCCTTGTTACCGGTGCAGCAGGCTTTATTGGCTGCAATCTTTGTGAAGCAATCCTCGAAATGGGTTACCGTGTACGTGCTCTCGATGATTTCTCTACTGGAAAGCAGAAGAACATCGATATGTTCATTCACAATCCTCGTTACGAATTTATCAAGGGTGACATTAAAGACCTTGATACCTGCATGAAGGCTTGTGAGGGTGTTGACTATGTACTCAATCAAGCTGCATGGGGCTCAGTTCCTCGTTCTATCGAGATGCCTTTGTTTTATTCCCTCAATAATATTCAGGGTACCCTTAATATGCTGGAGGCTGCTCGGCAGAAAGGTGTTAAGAAGTTTGTTTATGCTTCTTCTTCATCTGTTTATGGTGACGAGTCAAACCTTCCGAAGCGTGAGGGTATCGAGGGCAATCTGTTGAGTCCTTATGCAGTTTCAAAACGTTGTGACGAGGAGTGGGCAAAGCAGTACACATATCACTATGGTCTTGATACGTACGGCATGCGCTACTTCAATGTGTTTGGTCGTCGTCAGGATCCAGATGGTGCTTATGCTGCAGTAATTCCAAAGTTCCTCAAACTTCTGCTCAAAGGTCAGAAGTGTCGTATCAATGGCGATGGTAGGCAGTCTCGCGACTTTACTTACATCGAGAATGTGATTGAGGCTAACCTCAAGGCATGTTTTGCTCCATCTTCTGTAGCAGGTCAGGCATTCAACATCGCATACGGTGGACGCGAGTATCTCATCGACATCTACTATGGACTCACTAAAGCTCTTGGTGTTGATATCGAACCTGAATTTGGCCCTGATCGTGCTGGTGACATCAAGCACTCTAATGCTGATATAAGCAAGGCCAAGGAACTTCTTGACTACGATCCGGATTGGTCATTCGAAAGAGGTATTGAAGCTGCTATTCAGTGGTATAAAGAAAACTTGTAATCAATATAATAAAATCACAATATTTAAAATTTCATTAAGATGAAAGAGACAAAAATCTGTGTTATCGGTCTTGGTTATGTAGGCCTTCCACTTGCTCGTTTGTTTTCAACTAAGTACAAGACTGTCGGTTTCGACATGAACGCAAAGCGTTGTGAGGCTCTTATGGCTGGTCATGATGCAACTTTGGAGGTTAGCGATGAGCTTCTTCAGGACGCTATCAATAATTATGGTTTCGTTTGTACAGCCGACATCGAACAGATTCGTGACTGTAACTTCTATGTCGTAGCCGTTCCTACTCCAGTTGACGAAAATAACAACCCAGACCTCACACCTCTATATGGTGCATCAACTACAGTTGGTAAGGTTATCAGCAAGGGTGATGTTGTAGTTTACGAGTCAACTGTTTACCCTGGTGTAACAGAGGACGAGTGTCTTCCTGTTGTCGAGAAGGTATCTGGTATGAGGTTCAATGTTGACTTCTTCGCTGGTTACTCTCCAGAGCGTATCAACCCAGGTGACAAACTCCATACTGTCGAGCACATCAAAAAGGTTACTTCTGGTTCAACTCCTGAAATTGGTGCTTACGTTAACGAGGTTTATTCTTCTGTAATTACAGCAGGTACCCACCTTGCACCTACGATGAAGGTTGCTGAGGCAGCTAAGGTTATTGAGAACAGTCAGCGCGACATCAACATTGCTTTCGTAAACGAACTCTCACACATCTTCACTAAGATGGGCATCGATACTCTCGATGTTCTCGAGGCTGCTGGTACCAAGTGGAACTTCCTTCCATTCCGTCCAGGTCTTGTTGGTGGTCACTGTATTGGTGTTGATCCCTATTATTTGGCTCAGTGTGCACAGCGTCATGGTCATAACCCTGAGATCATCCTTGCTGGTCGTCGCATGAACGATGGCATGGGCGAGTACGTTGCTACCGAGACTGTCAAGCATATGCTCAAGAAAGGTATTCAGGTGCTCAACTCAGAGATTATCATTCTTGGTTTCACCTTTAAGGAGAATTGTCCTGACGTTCGTAACACCAAAGTTATCGACATCTATCGTGCCCTCAAGGAGTACAATGTCAACGTAACTGTTTACGATCCGTGGGCTAATCCTGCTGTAGCTAAGCATGAGTATAGTATTGACGTTATTAATGAATTCCCTTCACAGAAGTTTGATGCTGCAATTGCTGCAGTAGCACACAAGAAGTTCGAGGGGATGGACGTACCTGCTCTCCTCAAGGATAAGCATGTTATCTTTGATGTGAAGTGCACTTTGGATAGAAATATTATTGACGCACGTTTGTAATATTAAGGATAAAAAGGTGTACAGGTGATCGAAAACGATGCAGTTCAATACTGCCACCTGCTTCAAAAATACAACTAATAAAAAAATGAAAGTAGCAGTACTTCTTACGGCATTTAATCGCAAAAATACAACCCTCAAATGTTTACGTTCTTTTTTCCCCTTATGCAATGAACTTGTGGATTATTTCTTTGATGTTTTCATGACAGATGATGGTTGTACAGATGGCACGCCTGATGCTGTGAAAGCAGAATTTCCACAAATAAACATAGTTCCAGGAGATGGTACACTCTTTTGGAGCGGGGGCATGCGTACTGCATGGGATGCTGCAGCAAAGCATGATGACTACGATTATTATCTTTGGCTAAATGATGACATAAATCTCTATCCACACGCTTTGAAGGAAATCTTTCAGATGTCGGTAGAGTTGAATGATAACACTCTTATTTGTGGTGCTTTCTGTAACACAAAGGGGGAGTTTACTTATGGTGGCTGTTTAAAAGACAACACACGTGTCATCCCCAATGGTGAGCCTCAGGATGTTTTCTTTACCAATGGAAATCTGCTTCTTATTCCAAAAACTATTTACAGTGTGTTAGGTAATATTCCTAAATATTTCCGTCATGATGGTGGTGACAATGATTATGGACTTCGTTCTATAGAACATGGTTTTCGAGTTGTTACAACCCTTTCTTACCTTGGTGAATGTGCTAATAATCCGAAGAATAAATATGGTAAAGGACGTAAAATGGGTGTGTCATTCTGGAAAAGATTTAGATATCTATATTCGCCATTTGGGGTTAATCCTAATATGGTATTTCGATATAATCTATCACATTTTGGGTTGAAGAAAGCTATTTATACATACCTTGGACTTCTTTATAATACAATGCTTCCGGATTCATGGTATATAAAGAAACACGAATCTAAAATAAAAAAAATCACTGAGTAATTTATAGTCTATTCAAATGAATATTGTCGACAAGATAAAGAGACGTTTAATATATGAACGTGATAAACGGTCCATTTTTAAGACATTCAAGGATAAAGGTGGGCGTTTAGCTCTAAATACAAAGCTGTCAATTCAAGGAACCTTTTCAATTGGACGAAATGTTGTAATACAAAATGAAGGTATTGACAATATCACACGTTCGCAGATTGTTGTACTACCAGGAGCTTTACTTGAGATAGATGACAATGTTGGTATGACACAAATATCCATAACTTGCAAGAATTATATACATATAGGAGCGAATGTAAAAATAGGTGCGGGTACAATGATATATGATACGAACTTCCATAATACAGATTGGCAAGTTCGTAGAAATCATGAACAGGACCTCCTTACCGCAAAGAATGCACCTGTAGTTATTGAAGACGATGTTTTCATCGGTGCTCGAAGTATAATAGGAAAAGGAGTCACAATCGGTGCTCGTACAATAATCGCAGCAGGTTCTGTTGTCGTTAAAGGTATACCTGCAGATTGTATTGCTGGTGGAAATCCTTGTCAAGTAATTAAACAGATTTTATAATGAAATTGTTTTATTTTGTATACAGAATCGGGTGCAAAGTTAAAGCTTTCTTTCGTAATAAATACGTAAATAGTTGTTGTACATCAGTTCTATCTTCTCCTCCCCGAATTCTTGGTGATATTACAATAAACGCAAAAAACGTCAAGTTTGGTAGTAATGTGGTCATATATCCAGGTGTTTACATTTGGGGTGAAAACATAGAAATCGGCAATAATGTTAACATAGGTGTTGGCACTATAATTTTTTCGTGCAAGCGCGTATATATTGGCGATGACACTATTATTGCAGGTCAATGCTACATTATAGACTCAAACCATAGTATAGATAAGAATATGGTTATTCAAAAACAATCACTAAAAACAGCAGTGGAGGGAATATTCATCGGTAAAGATGTATGGATTGGTGCACAATGTTTTATTCTCAAAGGTGCAAAAATTAATAATGGTGCTGTTATTGGGGCTCAATCTTTAGTTAATAAGGAAATACCATCTTATGCAGTTGCTTTTGGCACACCTGCTGAAGTGAAATCATATAGAAAATAATATATAATGAAAGGTATTGTATTAGCCGGAGGATCCGGTACACGTCTTTATCCTATTACCAAGGGTATCAGTAAGCAATTAATGCCTATTTATGATAAACCAATGATATACTATCCTGTATCAGTATTAATGCTTGCGGGTATTCGTGAGATTCTCATTATCTCAACACCATACGATCTTTCTGGCTTTAAGCGTCTCTTGGGAGATGGTTCTGATTATGGGGTTGAGTTTACTTATGCTGAACAGCCTTCACCGGACGGTCTCGCTCAAGCATTTACTATTGGTAAGGACTTTATAGGTGAAGACAGTGTCTGTCTTGTGCTTGGAGATAATATTTTCTTTGGCAGTGGTTTTACAAAAATGCTTTCTAATGCAGTAAAGGCCGTTGAAGAAGAAAACAAAGCAACAGTATTTGGTTATTGGGTTGCTGACCCAGAACGATATGGTGTGGCAGAGTTTGATATAGAGGGTAATTGTCTCTCTATCGAGGAGAAACCTGTAAATCCAAAGTCGAACTATGCGGTTGTTGGTCTTTACTTCTATCCAAATAAGGTGGTAGATGTAGCTGCCAATATCAAACCGTCTGCTCGTGGGGAGTACGAAATTACTACCGTTAACCAGCAGTTCCTTGAGGATGGTGAGTTGAAGGTTCAGACGTTAGGACGAGGTTTTGCTTGGTTGGATACTGGTACACACGATTCGCTCTCTGAGGCATCAACATATATTGAGGTAGTTGAAAAGCGTCAAGGACTAAAGATTGCTTGCCTTGAAGCTATTGCTTATCGCAAAGGCTGGATTTCTGATGAACGTATGCGTGAACTTGCGCAGCCAATGCTCAAAAATCAGTATGGACAGTACCTCCTTAAAGTGATTGCTGAACTAAAGGAGGAAGTAAACTCAACAAATATTTTATCTAAAACAGGAAAATAATGGGGAGGAATATAGTAATTACTGGTGGTGCTGGATTCATCGGTTCTCACGTAGTACGTTTGTTTGTAAACAAGTATCCAGGGTATAATATCATCAACTTAGATAAACTCACTTATGCAGGTAATTTGGCTAACCTCAAGGACGTCGAAGATAAGCCTAACTACAAGTTTGTGAAGATGGATATCTGCGATTTTGATATGTTCTATCAGCTGATGCAGGACGAGAAGATCGATGGCATTATCCACCTTGCAGCTGAGAGTCACGTGGATCGCTCTATCAAGGATCCATTTACCTTTGCTCGTACCAATGTGATGGGTACGTTGTCGCTCCTTCAGGCTGCAAAACTGTATTGGGAATCACTTCCTGAAAAGTACGAGGGCAAACGCTTCTATCACATTTCTACCGATGAGGTATATGGCACACTCGAGATGACAAATCCAGAGGGAATTAAACCTCCTTTTACAACTACTGCATCAAGCTCAGAGCGGCATCTCGCTTATGGTAAGGATTTCTTTTATGAGAATACCAAGTATAATCCTCATAGCCCTTATAGTGCATCTAAGGCCTCGAGTGATCACTTCGTTCGTGCTTTTCACGATACCTACGGTATGCCCACTATCGTGACCAACTGCTCGAACAACTATGGTCCTTACCAGTTTCCTGAGAAGTTGATTCCACTCTTCATCAACAACATTCGTAACCGCAAGCTTCTCCCTGTATATGGTAAGGGCGAGAACGTACGCGACTGGTTGTATGTAGTGGATCATGCTCGTGCTATTGACATTATCTTCCATGAGGGTAAGGTGGCAGAGACTTATAATATCGGTGGTTTCAATGAGTGGAAGAATATCGATATCATTCATACCGTTATCAAGACCGTAGATCGTCTCCTCGGTCGTCCAGAGGGCGCTGACCTTGATTTGATTACATACGTAACTGATCGCTTCGGGCATGATGTTCGTTATGCGATTGATTCTACCAAGCTCCAGCATGAATTGGGGTGGGAGCCAAGTCTTCAGTTTGAGGAGGGTATTGAGAAGACTGTGAAGTGGTACTTGGAGAATGAGGAGTGGATGAACAATATTACTTCTGGTGAGTACGAGCGTTATTATCAGGATATGTATAAAATAAATATTGCAAATAGCTGAATATTAGTAATTATAGAGGTAGTAAAACACCGCGAAAGATCCTCCAATTTAGAGTTGCATAGAATTGCTCGTGATTGTTGCTCGTCATTTTGTTGTGAGTTCTGGATTAATTGGTACAGATTCCAATGTTTAATAATCCTCATTCATGAGTTGCCGAAACAAATAAGCTATTCTCCGTTGCATGTGTTTATGTGATTTAAAAATATGGATTTATCTTATAGTCGGGTAATAAATATTTGGCGCATCTACATTTGTCATTTTGTTAATACATGCAAACTCTGGTTTAACAATAGAATTTATATGGTATAAGTGCTTCGATGTGTTGAGCACTATAATGATAACCTTATAAATTTATTGTTGTATAGTATTGGAATCGTTATTGCTGTCTTTGACGTATGCTCAATCATTGATATACTAAGAATTAAAATAATAGAGAAGAATTTCTTTAAATGGTACGATTCCAGACAGAGATTCGTACATGCAATCAAATGTCTACAGAACATAAAAATATAATTATATGGACAATAAACTTATCACAGTAACCAGTCCGTTACTTCCTAATCTTGAGTATTTTACTGCTGAACTTCAGAAGATTTGGGACAGTAAGTGGATTACTAATATGGGACAATATCACCAACAACTCGAAAATGCTTTGGCCGAATATCTCCATGTACCTTATGTTTGCCTCTTTACAAATGGTACGCTTCCCTTGATGACTGCTCTTCAGGCACTTCGCATTACAGGTGAAGTCATTACTACCCCTTATAGTTTTGTTGCAACTACTCACTCTATTTGGTGGAATAACTGTAAACCTGTATTCGTTGATATTGATCCTGCTACTGGCAACATTGATCCTGATAAGATTGAGGCAGCCATCACGCCTGCTACAACGGCAATTATGCCTGTTCACTGTTATGGCAAACCTTGTGACACCAAACGCATTCAGCAGATTGCTGATAAGTACGGACTTAAGGTTATTTACGATGCTGCACATGCATTTGGTCTTGAAGTTCCTGCTGAGGAGTATGATCTTCCTGCATATGACGAGAAAGGACTTGCCGGTATCATGAATGCTGGTGATATGTCTACCCTATCTTTCCATGCAACTAAGGTGTATAATACCATAGAGGGAGGTGCTCTTATCGTAAAGGATGAAGCTACAAAGAAACGTATTGATTATCTCAAGAACTTCGGTATTGTTGACGAGGTAACCGTTGTTGCCCCAGGAATTAATTCTAAGATGGACGAGATGCGATCTGCTTACGGACTTCTCAACCTTCATCAGGTTAATAATGCAATTTTTGAGCGTCAGAAGGTTGCAAATATCTATCGTGAAGCCCTCCGTCCTGTTGAAGGTGTTGCATTCTTTGATGATATGCCTGGAGTCCGTCACAACTACAGCTACTTCCCAATCTTCATTGATTCAGAAAAGTACGGAATGACACGTGATGGACTCTATTACAAAATGAAGGCTGAGAACGTATTGGCTCGTAGATATTTTTATCCTTTGATTAGCGATTTCCCATGTTATCGTGGACTTCCTACTGCTGGTCATGACAACCTTCCTAAGGCAACGAAGATGGCTGATAACGTACTCTGTCTGCCAATGCATCACAAGTTGTCTGCAGAAGATATGGAACGAATCATTGGTTTGATAGTAAAATGATGGTACAATCATCATTTTATTCAGACGAAGAACTTTTGTCGATGGGCTTCAAGTCCATTGGTAAAGGTTGTATGATTAGCCGCAAGGCCAGTTTCTATGGCGTGGGTAGAATGTCTATCGGAAATAATGTCCGTATAGATGATTTCTGTATACTTTCGGGCAGTATCACCTTAGCTAACAATATTCATATCTCAGCATATGTTGCACTTTATGGGGCTGAGGGTATTGAGTTTGAAGACTATACTGGTATATCTGCTCGCAGTACCATCTACTCTGCTATGGACGACTTCTCTGGTGAGTATCTTGTAGGTCCAATCCATCCTGAAGAATATACTCGTGTTACAGGCGGTAAAGTTACCGTCAAGGCTTATACGCAGATTGGAGCCAATGTACTTGTATTCCCAAATCTTACAATTGGAGAGGGTTGTGTGGTAGGTGCTTACTCTATGGTACGTAAAGATCTTGCTCCATGGGGTGTCTACTATGGTCTTCCTGTGCAACGAGCGAAAGATAGAAGTAAGGAAATGTTAAAGTATTGCTATTAACTAATGAATACTACAATAACCACATACGCACCAGTTATTATTCCAACGCTGAATAGGAATGTACATTTTGAGCGATGTCTGGAGTCTTTGGAAAGGTGTAGCGGTGCGGATCAAACAGAAGTCTATGTCGCTCTAGACTACCCACCTTCTGAAAAATACAAGGAAGGTTGGAAAAAGATAGACGATTATCTTCGCCTTAAAGAATCACAGAATGGATTCAAGAAGTTGCATGTGATTAGACGTGACCGCAATTATGGTATTTGTCACGAGAACGGGAATTATGAGACCCTTATACGTGAAATAAAAAAGTCTTATGATCGATATATATTATCAGAGGATGATAATGAATTCTCTCCATGCTTCCTTGAGTTTCAGAATAAATGTCTTGAACGTTTCAAGGATGACCCTCGCATTAATCTGGTGTGTGGATATAATTATGTGATGGATTTCCCTGAAATGTACAAAAACAACTTTTATCTGACGAAGTGGGGGTGTCCGTGGGGTACAGGAGAGTGGACTTCAAAACAACACCTACTAGAACGTTTCTGTAGTTTAGAGGGTTTATCTTCTATATTGAAAGATAAGGAAATGTATGCTTTGCTTAAGCGACGGGACCCAGACTCTATTGAAAAGATAGTAACTATGTTGAAAATTGGTAGGATTTGGGGTGATGCCGTTAAAGGAATCTGTAAAATTATTTATGACACATATTGCGTAATGCCGAGAGAATCTATGGTGAGAAATTACGGCAATGATGGTACAGGTGATCATAGTAAGCGTTTGAATAGTGACCAGAATAATCATTATTTGATGCAGCCAATTTCTGAAGAGACGCATTTTGAGTTTACGGATGATGTTTTTACCTATGAACCGATATATCTTGAAAGACACCACTACACTACCACATTTATGCCATATACTTGGTTGAGAAGGATATATAAGAAGTTCGTCTTTAAAACCGATTTATTTCTTTTTAGGCACTTTAATTACATACCAAAATCAAAATATCTATAGATGCTATTTCAATTATTCATATTTGTTGTATTACTACTGTTAGTCAATAGAGGTAACAACAGCAACTATAGCGATAAATTAAAGGAGAAAAATAGAAAGACATTTATTTTCGTTGCTATGGTGTTGCTTACCGTCCAGTCTGGTTTTAGGAATCTGGCGGTTGGTTCGGATACGTTTCAATACTACAACCATTTTGAAATGGCAATTACTTCTTCTTGGACATCCTTGATAGACAGTTTTATTGGTTTTATTCATGGAGGTGAAGGAAAGGACCCAGGCTATGCATTACTTCAAAAGACGTTCGGTACTTTCTTTCCGAGTTATCGTTTGTTTCTTATTATGGTTGCAGTCTTCTTTTTTTACGCTTTAGGTAAAACATTTAAGGAGTATACCTCATCAAATATGGAGGTTCTTATTAGTATCGCACTTTATCAATGCTTGTATTACACGTTTTTTTCTATTACGGGTATTAGACAAACCATTGCATCTGGCATTTTATTATTTGCTTTACCATATGTATTTGAACGGAAATTGTGGAAATTTCTCCTACTGTTAGTTCTTGCAGCTACTCAGCATAAATCAGCATTATTATTCGCCCCGTTCTATTTACTTCCTTTGGTCAAGGATAGCCGTAAGTTTATATTGCTGGCTTTTGTTTTATTCGCACCAATGTGGATATTCGGAGATCAGATTGCAAAGTATTTGGTGATGGGTTCGATTTTTGAGCAATATGCAAGCTATCTTGAACAGAATGAGATTGCTGGTGCTTACACTTTTGCTTTGTATATGATTATCTTGGGTGTTTTGATGTTTGGGAACTACAAGCAGATTGTGAATGCAGATGGGAGGAATAATGTGTTTGTCTGTGCGGTTTCAATTGCCATCATGCTTACTCCTCTAACTATGATTGATCCAAGTAATATGCGTATAGTTCAGTACTATTCGGTATTCGGATTATTGGTATTGCCGAAGTGTTTAATTTCCATACAGTTCAGGTATAATATGGACCTATCCATGATTGTGTTCTTGTTTTTAGCGGCATATACTCTTTACAGAATGGAACCATATGCGTTCTTTTGGCAGGATATGGAGCTGGGAATAAACTATGGTGGTGGAATAATTAACGATAATAGTATAAGATATTAAGTCAATGGTAAATCAGATAAAATATGGCGCTGTTATCTCTTATGCAGCATTGTTTATCAATATTCTAATCGGATTGGTTTATACACCATGGATGATTAATAGTATTGGTAAGGCTGATTATGGTCTATACACATTGGCCTTTTCTGTTATTCAGATCTTTGTGTTTGATTTTGGATTAAGTCAAGCGGTTACACGTTTTGTTGCAAAGTATCTTGCTGAAGGTAGGCAAGATAAAGCAAATCAACTTATTGGTGTAACCTATAAATTATATCTTGTTGCTGATGTTGTAATCTTCACGTTGTTAGTAGGTGTATTCTTTTTTATACCAGATATTTATAAAGGTCTTACTCCGGAAGAGCTACACAAATTCAAGGTTGTGTATGCTGTTGCTGCCATTTTTAGTGTCTTCTCATTTCCATTTATTCCATTAAATGGTATTATTTCTGCTAATGAGAAGTTTATACAGCTTAAATTTTGTGATCTCGCTCATAAGATTATTACAGTTGTCTTAATGACAGGATGTCTCCTATTAGGATATAGTTTGTATGCACTGGTAATTGTAAATGCTATTTCGGGTATTGCTACTATTTTGCTGAAACTTATAGTTGTGCGTAGAAAAACTCAGATGCGCATCGAATGGCATTTCTGGGATAAGGATATGTTGAAAGCAATTCTTGGTTTTTCTGTATGGGTAACAGTAGCAGCACTGGCTCAACGATGTGTTTTGAATATTTGTCCTTCAATTCTGGGTATGGTTTCTGATAGCCAGAATATTGCAATATTCGGTATAGCGATGACTATCGAAGGGTATGTGTACACATTTGCCTCTGCCATAAATGGATTATTCCTCCCAAAGGTTACGCGAATGGTAGCAAATAATCAAAATGATGATATTTTACCATTGATGATAAAGGTAGGTCGTATCCAGTTTTATATCATAGGAATGATTTTCCTTGGATTTATATGTGTAGGACAGAACTTTATAAATGTCTGGGTTGGCGGTGACTTTTCGGATGTCTACCTCTGTGTTATCTTAATGATTGCTCCATCCTTTATTTCCTTAGCTCAAGAGATAGGCGCAACAACCGTGATTGTGCAGAATAAGGTGAAGAAATCTGCAAAGATTAGTGTCATTAAAGCTGTCTTAAATTTGGGCTTAGGATATCCGTTGGCAAAGGTTATGGGTGTACAGGGTATGGCGATTTCTATTTTTATATCCTATGCAGTATCTACTGCTTTATTTAATCGTTTGTACCATTACGATTTGGGTATCAATATCCCATTATTTTTTAAAGAGTCACTATTTAAGATGGGGGGCTTTATGATCATAGTTTGTGCCTTATGCTATTCTATGAATATAGTCCTCAATAATAATGGATGGATACATTTTATTATAAAATTTATGATATTTATCTTAGTCTACAACGTAATAATGTTTGCTATGTGTCTAAATAGAGACGAAAAGAACTTATTGACAAGTCCTCTTAAAAAATACATAAGTAGATAATGAAAATTGTCCAGATTAATTGTGTGTACGAATATAGTAGTACAGGTCGTACTACTATGGAGATGCATGAGTATTGCATGTCCTATGGTATTGAATCTCATGTCTTTTGTATGAATAAGTCTGATGCGGATAATAATGTTTATTATGTAGGAACGCAATTGGATCATAAGCTTCATGCGCTTTGGTCACGTATTTGGGGTATGCAGGGCTTTTTTTCAAAGAGTGCAACCCGGAAAATGGTGTCTCAATTGAAAAGGATTCAGCCTGATGTCGTAATTCTGAGAAATCTACACTCTAATTTTGTTAACCTTCCTATCCTTCTTGGTTATCTTGCCAAATATGATATTCCTACAATCGTGGTACTACACGATTGTTGGTTCTTTACTGGTCATTGTACCCACTATACTGCTCATAAATGCTACAAGTGGCAGTCTGAATGCAAAAATTGTAAATTGATGAAACTTGATAATCCAAGTTTGTTCTTCGATACATCACGCAAGATGTTTCGTGCAAAGAAGGAACTGTTTGTTTCGATTCCACGCTTGGCTGTAGTTGGTGTTTCTGATTGGATTACAGATGAAGGTCATAAGGCTCCAATTTTTCAGAATGCAAAAATTTTTCAACGAATATACAATTGGATTAATCTCAAGCCTTTCCATCCCAAGGATACAATACTACTTCGCAAGAAGCTGGGGTTAAAAGACACCGATTTCGTTGCTCTTGGAGTATCAATGTCATGGGACTATCGTAAGGGAATGGAAATATTCTTTGATATTGCCGAACGGATCCCTGATATTACAATAATTATGATTGGTTGTTTACCAGATTGTGAGTTACTACCCAATATCCTCAATGTACCACCTATGGGGGCTGTTGATGAATTGGTCGAATACTATTCATTAGCTGATGTTCTGTTTAATTTCTCCATACAGGAAACTTTTGGCAAGGTAGCGGCGGAAGCGCTTGCGTGTGGCACTCCACTGATCGTAAACGAGACTACTGCAAACCCAGAACTTCCTGGCGAATGTGGCTTTGTGGTTAAAAATAATGATGTCAATAATATTATAAGTGCCGTAAATACAATTCGCTCAAGGGGTAAAGGCTATTATCAGCAGATGTGTGTTGAGCGGGCACATAACTTATTTGAGAAAGATAAGAATATCGAACAGTATATTGAATTATTTAATATACTGAATGTTAATAGTTGAGTAGGACATTTATCTTGTATAAATATGAAATTTAGTATAATTATCCCAATATATAAAGTCGAGGTTTATCTGCATCAATGTGTGGATAGTGTTCTTGCGCAGTCATATAAGAATATTGAAGTCATTCTTGTGGATGATGGATCACCTGACTCATGTCCGCGGATATGTGATGAATATGCAGCGAAAGATGAGCGTATCAAGGTAATTCATAAGCCAAATGGGGGCTTGTCTGATGCGAGGAATTCTGGTTTAAAAATAGCCAATGGTGATTATGTTATTTTTTTGGACTCTGACGATTATTATAATAACACACAGTTCCTGCAGGATATTCATGACCAATTATTTTTTAAGAATGCCGATGTGTTGTTCTTTAGAAGGATTTATTTCATTGATGGTAATAACAATTCTTTTAATCGGCAAACTCCATACGACAAAAGTATGATTACAATAAGTAATAAGGGTAAACTTATCAAGAAAATGTCAGCTGCTGGTGTGTTAGATGCTAGTGCGGCAATGAAGGTAATCAAGAGGGAAATACTTATTACCAATAATCTTTATTTCAAATCTGGTATAGTG